>JGI11705J14877_10001707_pt1 | contig 12322 bp, 20 predicted proteins | sample Etolaghawater15m_FD_14877 | JGI IMG/M metagenome (IMG submission 14877) | reverse complement strand
CGGGCGACACCGTGCCCTTGGCTGGCAAAGATTGATGGCGAGTTTTATCCCGCCAAGTACATGTTCACGGTGGACTACACCGACAGCGAAATTGCGGACGATCCTGCACAGCACAAGCAGAGCCATGTGATGGAGTTGTTAGATGCAGGCCCGTGGACAGGAAACATTGTAGCGCTACCAAACAACCGAGTCCGGGTGACGCATCCGGCATGGTTCTCTGCTGGAGAAGGGGCGCCAGATTTTAGGCCGTCACAGCATATCCATTACTCCAAATCGGATTTGGATTACACGCTGGACGTAAACAGAGTATTCGACAACTTATACGCAGGTAACGGTCATGATGAAGAAAACCTCTAAGATGTACGCCGGTGGTGGCAAGATGAAAGCAAAGGGCTATCAGGGGGGCGGTAAAATGACCTCGGGCACGGAAAAGCCTTTTTTTGCGGCTGACATCGAAGGCAAGATGATGGGCGGTGGCATGGTTCCCAAGACCAAAGGCTATTTTAAGGGCGGAAAAACAAAGGGCTACGCCAAGGGCGGCAAAGCCTTGCTCGGTCGCAGTCTTGACTCAAGCGGAAGAACGCAATCATTAATCGGCTCCAGCATTGACTCAAGCGGGAGAGCGGCTATGTCCAAAAGACCGCCATCAACGCTTGGCCAGAGCCTTGACTCAAGCGGAAGAAGACCGCCATCAACACTTGGCCAGAGTCTTGACTCAAGCGGACAAAACCCAAGACGCAAAAGAGGCCCTCGGCGCTAAAGATGGCTATTGATCGGGCAATGATGCCCTTGGCTGAGGAGCCGGAAGCGTCTGCGCTGGAGATCGTCATAGAAGACCCCGAATCTGTGGGTATTTATGATGAAGAAGGTGGCGTGCTAATAGACTTAGACCCGGACGCGGGCGAGCTTTTAGGCGCCAAGCATGACTCCAATCTGGTTGAATTCTTGTCGGATCAAGATCTTCAGCTCCTTGCTGGCGAGCTGGTTGCCTCTTTTGAGGCAGACCGGAATAGCCGCGCGGACTGGGAAGATTCCTATATTCGCGGGCTAGACCTGCTTGGGCTTAAATTTGAAGACAGATCAACCCCGTGGGAGGGCGCCTGTGGCGTATTCCATCCCATGCTGTCTGAGGCAGTAATCCGCTTTCAGGCACAAACAATACAGGAAATATACCCTGCAAGTGGACCGGTTAAGACGACCATTGTCGGAAAAATCAACGACGAAAAAACCGAACAGGCCCATAGGGTTCAGAATTACCTGAACTATTTGATTACCCAGCGCATGACTGAGTATCGCACTGAGACAGAAAAGCTACTGTTCTCGTTGCCCATCGCTGGATCAGCTTTCCGCAAAGTCTACTACGACCCGAACATGGGGCGTCCGTGCGCGATGTTTGTGCCGGCAGAAGACTTTGTTGTGAGTTATGGGGCCTCTGACCTGTCAACCTGCGAACGCGCCACTCATGTGATGAAGCGGAGCGCGAACGAGATTCGTAAGTTGCAGGTGGCAGGTTTTTATGCCGACGTTGACCTGCCGCCCCCCTCTCCTGACATATCAGAAATACAGCAAAAGTATGACAGGCTGACCGGGGACTCAGACAATTACGAGTATGATCACCGGCACACCTTGCTGGAAATGCAGGTCAACATTGACCTGATTGGATTTGAAGACACGGACAAAGGCGTGCCTACGGGGATCGCCCTGCCGTACATCGTTACTATTGACAAGTCATCAAGAACGATATTGTCAATCCGGCGCAACTGGTACGAAGACGACCCGCTGAAAATGCAACGGGAGCACTACGTTCACTACCAGTACTTGCCGGGGCTCGGATTTTACGGGTTCGGTCTTGTCCATATGATTGGCGGCTTGTCCAAGTCTGCGACTGCAATACTTAGGCAGTTGGTGGACGCGGGCACTCTTTCTAATCTTCCGGGTGGCCTCAAGTCTCGCGGCCTCAGGATCAAGGGCGATGACACTCCGATTATGCCCGGAGAGTTCAGGGATGTTGACGTGCCCGGCGGTGCAATTAGGGACAATATCGCGTTTCTGCCCTACAAAGAGCCGAGCGGTGTTCTTTATCAGCTACTTGGCGACATCGTGCAGGAAGGTCGCCGGTTTGCTTCTGCCGCTGACGTAAAGGCTTCTGACATCAACGGTGAGGCCCCCGTGGGCACTACGCTGGCTGTGCTTGAGCGCGAAATGAAGGTGCTGAGCGCAGTCCAGAGTCGAGTCCATGCGGCTGTGTCAAGGGAGCTGAAGATACTGGCCGAGCTGGTCCGTGATTACGGCCCCGAGGTTTATCCTTACGAGCCAGACGAGGCCCCCGTTGTCAAGGCTGACTTCGATGACCGCGTGGATATTGTCCCAGTCAGCGACCCTAACGCCGGCACAATGGCGCAAAGGATTATGCAGTATCAGGCGGCACTGCAACTCGCCTCTCAGGCGCCGCAGATGTACGACCTGCCGTTGTTGCATAGACAGATGTTGGACGTGCTGGGCATTCAGGACGCAGACAAGATTGTGCCGCTTGAGGATGATATCAAGCCGACTGACCCAGTTAGCGAAAACATGAACATTCTTAACGGGGAGCCTGTCAAGGCGTTCCTTTACCAAGATCATGAGGCGCACATACAGGTTCATATGGCGCTGACTGAGAACCCGCAAATCATGGAGTTGATGTCGAAAAGCCCAACGGCGAAGGCGGCACAGGCGGCAATGTCATCGCATATTGCAGAGCATGTTGCTTTTGCTTATCGACAGAAAATTGAAAGAGAGCTGGGCGTGCAGTTGCCTCCGCCGGATGAACCTCTGCCAGAAGATATTGAATACCGTATTTCGCAACTTGTTGCTCCTGCCGCCGCGCAACTTACCGGCAAGGCACAGCAACAGGCTCAGGCAGAGCAGAATGCCAAGCAACAGCAAGATCCTGTGGTTCAGATGCAACAAAAAGAGCTTCAGATCAAAGAGCAGGAGGCTATGGTTAAGGCTCAAATTGCACAAAAAGACATGCAGATTAAAGAGCAACAAGCCGCCGCGAAGGTTCAGGTTGACATGGCGAAGGCTCAAGCGGAAATGGCCAAAATCAACGCAGACTTGGAGAAGTCAAGAGATAGGTCTGTGATTGAGGCGCGCAAACTGGAACAGCAGGAGCGTATAGAGGCCGCAAAGCTGGCGTCCAAAATGTCGGTCGAAAAAGAACAGAGTCGCTCTAGGGAAGAGATTGCGGGCTTCAGAGCAGGATTTGACGTTGTAAGGGGCTTGTTGGATGACGACTAAACGGGCGAGTAACAATTTGCTGTCCGCTTTGCAGAGCCAGTATCGAAATCACATGAACGAGATTACTGACCACATCGCCACAGGCGGGTGCAAAGACATGAATGATTACTCCAGATGCGTGGGCATTATAGAGGGATTGGCCTATGCAGAGCGCGAGCTACTCGATCTAAACGAAAGGATGGATCGAGAATAAATTCACCGCATGACGCGGTGCTAGGCGACTCCGAACGCCAATTTTCGGTGCGTGGAAATGATGACTTATGGAAGAGCCACAAAAGGCAAGCCAGCTCCCTGACCCCAAGGGATACAAACTACTTATCGCATTGCCAGAGCCTGACGAAAAAACGGAGGGCGGAATCATTAAAGCAAAGCAGACGATGGAGGTCGAGGAGATCGGCTCTATTTGCGGCTTTGTTTTGAAGATGGGGCCGGATGCTTATCAGGACGAAAAAAGATTTCCCAATGGTCCCTACTGTTCAGAGGGCGACTGGGTTCTCATGCGTTCGTATAGCGGCACCAGATTTAAGATTCATGGTAAGGAGTTTCGTTTAATTAACGATGACAGCGTTGAGGCTGTTGTTGAAGATCCAAGAGGGGTTGAAAAGGCATGAGCGAAGAGCATATGGAAACAGCGCCAGAGGAAAAAATGTCCTCTGAGGATAAATTTTTTGGCGTCAAGGCTACATTTGTCAAAGGCGAAAAGCCCAGCGCGGTAGACCTTGAGGTCGTAGATGACAGGCCGCCCGAAGACCAGCGGCCTACACCAAAGTCGAAAAGCGCATCCAGTGATGACGACGATGACGAGCTTGCCGGATATGGCGAGAAAGTCAAAAAGCGTATCAATAAACTGCGCTACGAACAGCATGAAGAGCGCCGCCGCAGAGAAGATGCTGAGCGTATGCGAGAAGAAGCGATTCGTGTCGCCAAGCAGTATGCTGAACAAAATCAGAATTTGCAGAGGATCTTAAGTCAGGGCGAAGGAGTCCTGCTTAACCAGTCCAAGCAACGGGCGGACATGCAACTAGCAAGTGCAGAGGCTCGACTCCGGCAGGCTGTAGAAGAAGGCAACACTGACGCACAAATTCAAGCGCAAAAAGACCTCAACGCCGCACAAATGGAGGTCGATAACATTGGGCGGCGCACCAATGAGTATCAGCGCGCCCGTGCGCCACGCCCAGAACATGAACAGCAACAGCGATACCGCGCAGAGCAGGAAGAGCTGGCTAGAAGATATGCCGCACAGCAGGCAGAAGCGGCTAAGCAAGCTCCGCAGGTCAAGCCCAGCGAAAAAGCAATGAGCTGGGCCGAAAACAACAAATGGTTTCAATCTGAAGATCACTTGGATATGACGGCTTACGCTTATGGGGTGCATCAGACCCTGATACAGCAAGAAGGCGTTGATCCGGAATCAGATGATTATTATGACGAGCTGGACAAGCGTGTCCATGCTCGTTTCCCAGAATACTTCGGTGAGGAAAGCGGTGGCTCGACAGGTACATCTGTCTCCTCGACCTCCCGAAGCCCCTCCGTGGTGGTGGCTCCGTCCGAAAGGAATAATGGCGCCAAACCACGCAAAGTGAGGTTGAGCCGCACCCAAGTCGCTCTCGCAAAGCGCCTTGGTTTAACCGTCGAACAATATGCCAATCAACTGTTCAAGGAGAACTGATCATGGCTGAAGAGCGCACACAGCGGGCAAACGAGGCCCGAGAAGTTGAACAACGACCGTCTGATTCGTGGTTGCCAGCCTCTGTACTACCAAACCCAGCTCCGCAAGACGGATGGGTATTCCGGTGGGTACGCACTAGCACATTAGGGCACGCAGACAACACGAATGTTTCTCAGAAGTTTAGAGAGGGCTGGGTTCCTGTTAAGGCAGAAGACCATCCTGAACTAGAGGTCATGTCTGATATTGACTCGCGATTCACGGGCAACATCGAAATCGGCGGCCTGCTTCTTTGCAAGGCACCAGCCGACAAGATGAAGGGCCGCGAAGAGCACTTCCAGAGAATGGCCGCAAGCCAGATGGAATCTGTTGACAACAACTTCCTCAAGCAAAACGACCCCCGAATGCCCGTTCTGAACCCAGAGCGGTCCACTCGGACAACCTTTGGTCGAAGCTGACTCTCTTGGGAGCGGCTTCGTTAGCTATCCTTTAAGGAGAAAGTAATGGCTACTTCAGCTACTCCAATGGGGGCCGAACCTGTAGGCACGCTTAGTGCTTCTGGTTCGTTCACCGGAAAAGTACGCCATATTAAGATTGCCTCAGGCTATGCTACGGGCATCTTTTATGGTGATTTTGTAAAGCTGGTTTCGTCTGGAACGGTAGAAAAGGCGGCGGTTACGACTGCGGCTGTTGCGGGTACGGTTGGCATTTTTGTCGGCTGTGCTTACACCGATCCAAACACCAACCAGAAGACGTTCAGCCAACAGTGGCCTGCCTCTACGGTAGCCTCTGACGCGGTTGCCTATGTCGTTGACGATCCCAAGCTCCTGTTCCAAATGCAGGGTGACGGCTCTATTGCTCAGACTGGTCTGGGTAACAACGTCCAAGCAATCAGCACTGCTGGATCAACCGCTATCGGACGAAGCAAGAATGCTTTGGACGCCAGCTCAATCGCAACAACCAACACGTTCCCGCTTCGTATCATCGACTTTGTGGACGGTCCCGAGAGTGCGGTAGGTGATTCCTTCACCGACTGCGTCGTGACCTATTTGCCGCTTAGCCATGCTTACGAAACGGCACTTGGCGTTTAAGGAGGTCTGAGAAATGGCTATTTCACGCGCACAAATGCTGAAAGAACTGCTCCCCGGACTGAACGCTTTGTTTGGTTTGGAGTATGAGCGGTACGATGATGAGCACACGATGATTTACGAAACTGAATCATCTGAGCGTTCGTTTGAAGAAGAAGTGAAGTTGTCTGGATTCGGTGCGGCACCGGTCAAAGCTGAAGGCGCGGCCATCAGCTACGACTCTGCACAGGAGTCCTTTACTGCTCGCTATAACCACGAAACCATCGCTCTTGGCTTCTCTATTACTGAAGAAGCTATGGAAGATAACCTGTATGACTCTTTGTCTGCTCGTTACACCAAGGCGTTGGCTCGGGCTATGGCACACACCAAGCAGGTTAAAGCGGCCAACCCGCTTAACGACGGCTTTACGTCTTACAACTCTGGTGACGGCGTAACGCTGTTCAGCACATCTCACCCGCTGGTAAACGGTGGCACCAATGCTAACCGTCCCACCGTTGCGGCTGACTTGAATGAGACCTCTCTGGAGGATGCAGTGATTAACATCGCCGCATTCACCGATGAGCGTGGCCTGCTGATCGCGGCACGTCCTCGTCGTCTGATCGTTCCGCCCGCGCTTCAGTTTGTAGCAACTCGCTTGCTTGAGACTGAAGGTCGAGTTGGCACGGCTGACAACGACATCAACGCCCTTCGCAACAACGGCTCGATTCCGGAAGGTTACTCAGTCAACCACTTCCTGACTGATACCAACGCCTTCTTCATCATCACCGATGTACCGAACGGCATGAAGCACTTCCAGCGTACCGCGCTGGAAACTTCAATGGACGGCGACTTTGATACCGGCAACGTCCGATACAAGGCTCGCGAGCGATACAGCTTCGGCGTATCCGACCCTCTGGGAATCTACGGCTCGCCCGGAACTTCCTAATAGCACGGGGGCTTCGGCCCCCTTTTCTTTCCTGACTAATTGTTCCACATGGAACATTAGACCCACCCAGACAGGAGACTCACATGGGTACTACTACTTTTTCTGGGCCTATTAAGGCCGGAACCATCAAAGACACCACCGGCACCACTGTCGGCACAGACAAGGCTAACGTCGGCTTTGTGCTTATGGCGCAGAGCACCAACGTCGTTTTTGGCGACGATGGCACCGAGACGGTTGTTGCCACTGTTCCTGCGAACAGCCAGCTTTGGCAGGTCAGCGTGGATGTCACTACCGCTTTTGACGCGGCCACCACTAACACGTTTGACATTGGTGACGGCACTACTGCTGACAAGTACGCTGACGCGCTAGATGTTAGCTCTGCGGCAAGATTGCTTGCCACATCTGACGTGAGCCAGCTTGGTAACTTGGTTGACATTGGTACGACGGATGTTGACGTAACCGTTACCTACAACCAGACAGGCACTGCCGCTACGGCTGGCGCCGCAACGGTTACCGTTCTGTACCTCCAAAACAGAAACCTTTCTTAATCAGCTCGGGGGCGTAAGCCCCCTTTTTGGAGGACAAAATGGCTGACACAGTTACCAGTCAGACAATAGAAGACGGCCCCCGCACCGCAATCTTTGCGTTCACCAACGTCAGCGACGGCACAGGCGAATCTGCTGTGACCAAGATCGACGTGTCCGCTCTCTCCAATAACCCTGTTGATAATGGCGCATGTACCAGCGTGAACATTGAGCGCGTTTGGTATTCAACCATTGGCATGGGTGTTGAGATTTTGTTTGACGCGACGGCAGACGTTTTAGCTTGGGAGCTTCCTGCTGACTACTCAGACTCACTGGACTTTTCCTCTTTTACGGGCATCCGCAACAATGCTGGAGCCGGTAAGACGGGTGACATTAAGTTTACGACCGTAGGTCACGCTAATGGCGACTCTTATACAATCGTCCTGCAAGTAAAAAAGAACTACGGCTAATGCGGCTGTATTACAAGAAGGGCGGTAAAACAAAGTCGAGGGTAAATGAAGCTGGAAACTACACTAAGCCCTCTTTACGGAAGCGGCTATTTAACAAAATCAAAGCTGGGGGAAAAGGCGGTAAGCCGGGGCAGTGGTCAGCAAGAAAGGCCCAAATGCTCGCAAAGCAGTACAAAGAGGCTGGCGGAGGCTACAAGGACTAATGGCGCTCAAAAAACCGCAAAAGTCACTCAAAAAGTGGACAAAGCAGAAGTGGCGCACAAAGTCCGGCAAGCCGAGCACCCAAGGCTCGAAAGCGACGGGCGAAAGGTATTTGCCTGAAAAAGCCATTAAGTCTTTGTCTTCTAGCGAGTATGCCGCCACTACCCGGAAGAAGCGTGCAGATACTAAGAAAGGCAAACAGCACTCTCAGCAACCCAAGAAGGTTGCCAAAAAGACGGCGAGGCATAGGAAGTAATGCGACAGTATTACAGTAAGGGCGGTCGAGTCGATAAAAAAGCGATGTCCTGCAATAAGCCAAAGCGGACGCCAAATCATCCGAAAAAGTCGCACATCGTAAAGGCGTGTGAAGGCGGCAAGGAAAAGGTGATTCGCTTTGGCCAGCAGGGCGTCAAGACCAATCAGACGGTTGGTCAACGCAAGGCGTTTAAGTCGCGTCATGCCAAGAACATAAAAAAGGGAAAGATGTCTGCGGCCTACTGGGCGGACAAGGTTAAATGGTCGCCCAGCAAGACCAAGTCTCAATCCAAGAAATGGAAGAAAGGTAGCTGACATGGCGATTAGCAGGGCGCAGGCATCAAAGCAAACCCAAAACGCACCGAGATCCAGAAAGAAGCAGGACAAGGTCAGCAAGGTCATGCGTGAGTTTGAAGCTGGCAAGCTAAAGTCTGGCGGCTTAAAAAAGAAAGTGACCGACAAGAAGCAGGCTATTGCCATTGCCTTGTCTGAGGCCGGACTTAGCAAGAGACATGGCGGTACCGTACCAAAACCAAAGTGTAGGAACGGTATAGCTGTTCGCGGAAGAACCAGAGGGCGGGTTGTATAAATGGCTACGAGCGGAACGACCGGCTTTACTCTTGACCTGTCAGATATTATTGAAGAGGCGTATGAGCGTGCGGGCCTTGAGCTACGAAGCGGCTATGACTACAAAACTGCTCGCCGCAGTCTTGATCTGCTCATGCTTGAGTGGCAAAACCGGGGCCTTAATCTCTGGACGGTACGGGACACTACGGTGGCTCTTGTTGCAGGGACAGGATCATACAACCTTAGTGCTGACAAGTTAGACATTATCGAGGGACTGCTTCGCACGGACGCAGGCGATAGCTCCAAGCAGTCTGACTTGACCATGCAGAGAATCTCTGTCAGCCAGTACGCACACCAGACAAATAAATTAACGCAAGGGCGCCCTTTGCAATACTATGTTGAGCGCAAGCCAACGGGTATTACTGTGCACTTCTGGCCAGTGCCGGACGCCACAACCAGCTACACCTTTGCGTACTACTACATGGAGCGCATTGAGGATAGCGGAAGCCCTGCTTCTAACAACATGGATGTGCCGGCTCGTTTCCTTCCCTGTCTGGTTGCGGGGCTGGCATATCAAATTGCCAGCAAAAGGCCGGAGGCGCTACAACTAGCTCCAACCTTGAAGCAGGTTTATGAAGAGCAATGGAGCTTGGCGGCAGACGCGGCAAGAGAAAAGGCGTCTTTGTATGTGGCACCCGGAGGCTATAACGACCTATGAGCAGTTATGCCAAGGGGAAGCACGCATTCGGGTTTTGCGACAGGACGGGTTTCCGCTACCCGATCAGAGACCTTGTCAGGCAAATTGAAGATGGGCGCTGGAATGGCCTACTGGTTGGTCGGGACGTGGTTGATCAAGATCAGCCTCAGCTCAAGCTAGGAGATGTTAATGCAAGCGATCCTCAGGCGCTTAGGTTCCCAAGGCCAGACAGTAGCCTTGATGAAAGCCGATCCTTGTCTGCTTTTGATCCGGTTGGTGGCGGCAACACTGCTCTTGGCAGTCGGACTGTCGGCCTTGATATGGCCGGACAAGTAGGCCGCGTCACGGTGGAGATATCCTGATGGCTTTTACCTATACCACGCTGAAGCAGGCAATTCAGGATTATGTTGAGTCAACGGAAACCAGTTTTGTCAACAACCTGCCAACGATCATCACGCAGGCTGAAGACAGGATACTGAAGCGATGTCAGTTGCCAGACTTCAGGCAGAATGTCACGGCGAATATGACCTCCGGAAACCAGTATCTCGCAATGCCGTCAGATTTCTTGACGCCGTACTCGCTTGCAATAGACAACTCTGGGTACGATTACCTGCTCTTTAAAGATGTCAACTTCGTTCGTCAGGCATACCCGTCATCTTCTACTACGGGCACTCCAAAGTGCTACGCAATTTTCAGCGACACTTACTTTTTGATCGGGCCGACCCCGGACAGCAATTACGCGGTAGAGCTTCATTACTTCCACAAGCCGGAGTCAATCACGGTCTCGGCCTCTGGAACGAGCTGGCTCGGCGACAACGCCGAATCTACTTTACTTTATGGCTGTCTTGTTGAGGCGTATACCTACCTCAAAGGGGATGCCGACCTAATGCAGTTATATGCTCAGCGCTACGAAGACGCCATATTAAGGCTGGAGGAGCTGGGTGAGGGTTATAGCACTACGGACAGCTACCGTAGCGGCGCAGTGAGGAAGCCTAGAAGCTAATGCTGGAGTTGAGCGTAGGCACTGTTAGTGTGCAAACCACCAGCAATAGAGGCTTTACCCCGGAGGAAGTTGCGGAAAGGTGTCTCGATAAGATTATTAGCGTGTCGGAGTCCGCCCCTCAGGCTTTGCGGGATCAGGCTTTGTCTTATCGCAAGAGCATCCGCGCTGTTTTGCTTTATTACATAAAAGAGGCGATCAACAGTGATCGCACCACTATTTATAACGCTCTGGTTGATGCAGGGCAAAAAGACCTAGCCGAAGCGATCAGGAGGCTTTAAATGGCATTTACCGGAAACTACATGTGCACCTCCTTTAAGCAGGAGCTAATGGAGGGTGTACACAACTTTAAGCTGTCGGGCGGTAGCACCTTCAAGCTGGCAATGTATGACAACAACGCCAGCTTTACTGCGGCAACTACGGCTTACACCGCGACAAATGAGGTTAGCGGTACAGGGTACAGTGCGGGCGGTGGCACCCTGACTCGGGTAGATCCGACCACCTCCGGTACAACGGCGTTCACGGACTTTGCTGACCTTACGTTTAGCACGGCTACTGTGACTGCTCGCGGGGCCTTGATCTACAACGACTCGGCGGCGGGCGATCCCAGTGTTGTGGTTTTGGATTTTGGCTCTGACAAAACATCTACAGCGGGCGACTTTACTATTGTTTTCCCTACTGCGGATGCCAGTAACGCGATTATTCGGATAGCGTAATGACCGATGTCGTCGTCCCATTAACCGGCTGGGGCAGAGGCGCGTGGAGCGATCTTGGCTGGGGCGAAGGCAGTGTTACCAATGCGGGGGCTACGGGTAATGTAGGCTCCGTCACAGTAATAGCAGAGGCTAATGTCAATGTAACAGGGCTTTCTGCAACGGCGGCGGTAGGAACTGTCACTGTAACGGCAGATGCCAACACAAGCGTCACTGGGCTTGAGGCAACCGGTGCGGTAGATTCAGTAGCTGTTATTGCTGAAGCGAACGTAGCCGTGACCGGCCTTGCAGGCACCTCTGCGCTGGGCTCAGTAACTGTTACTGCTGGTGCGAATACAAGCGTCACTGGGCTTGAGGCGACCGGCGCAGTGGGGTCGGTAACCGTAACTGGCATTGCGAATGTGTCGGTTACGGGATTGGCGGCTACTGCCGCCGTTGGCTCTGTCGCGGTCAGAACCGTCAACAATGTAGATGTTACCGGCGTTTCTGCGACGGGTGCTGTTGGCTCAGTTACCGTTGTTGCTCCGGCCAATGTATATCCCGTAGGGATATCCGGAACCGGAGAGGTTGGACCCGTTTTGGTTTGGGGCGTTATTGTGCCGGACCAAACGCCAAACTATGTCAATGTGACGCCGTCGCAGTCTCCGGGTTGGTCGGTAATAGCGTCGTCGCAGTCTCCGGGGTACGCGACGATCAGTCCGTCGCAGTCTCCGGGTTGGTCAGGTGTGGAGCCGTCGCAGACGCCAAACTATGAAGATATTGCGGCATAAAGAGGATTAACGAATGCCTAGCACATACACTACAAATCTTGGTATTGAGAAGATTGCTACTGGTGAGCAGTCAGGTACATGGGGAACCACCACCAATACCAACTTTGATCTGATTGATACTGCGGTAAACGGCATTGTTTCAATCACTCTCGCTAGTGCGGGAACCTCCG
>JGI11705J14877_10001706_pt1 | contig 12322 bp, 33 predicted proteins | sample Etolaghawater15m_FD_14877 | JGI IMG/M metagenome (IMG submission 14877) | reverse complement strand
ACCAGTTCTGCAATGTCATCCTCAAGAGCATCAACGATAACAGACGTAGCCACATTGTCACTGTAGCCCGCCAGTTTCTTAGCCTTCACAAAGTTACCCTCTGCCTCTTCAAAGAGGACATCGAGAAACTTCTGTTGCATTTCTGTACGTGCCATTAGGATTTCCTGTGTCTGCTGGTTTTCTTAGCGATAGTCTTTGGCTGACTGGAGTGTTGTTTACCTGCCTTGGTGTCCCTGCGCTTCTTTGCGGAGGTTCTTGCGTATTCCTCCGCAGAGAGTGCGGAGATTGCCTTAGCAGGTAGGTAACGTTCACCTGTAGCCTTCGGTCCCTGAGTGGATGGCTTGCCTGACTTAGTACGCCAGTCCTGCTTGGTCCACTTGTCTAGGCTTTTCTGTGGGGCTTTCTTAGTCACTTGTAGCCTCCACCAGCTTTTTTATATTCACTGGCCAAAAGCTGTGCTTTCCTGGCCGACCACTGCCCAGCCTTGCCACCCTTGGTGCCAGCCTTGATCTTCTCAAAGAGGCGCTTCCGCATGGCAGGCTTGGTGTAGTTGCCAGCCTCGTTTACTTTAGACTTTTTTTCGGCCATAAACTGTGTCCACAATCTCTGATCTTTTCAGACCCAAGTCCTGCAACTGCTTGTCAGTCAGGTAGTTGAGTTGAATGTAGGCGACTCTCTTCTCGTGGTAGTCGTTGATAAAGTCTAGGATCTTCTTAAGCATTGGTCTACTCCTTTGTTGAGACGGAGTAGTTATACCAGAATCACTATACTATACTACAGATAAGAATGCAATCCCGTTATGCAGACTAGCCTACTGGAATGAAGGTCTCAGTAACAGTACACATAAAGTCTAGTTCTGGGGAAGCATTACCTGAAGCAACACACTTAAGGGCATCACCGGGTTCCAGTACAAGTGTAGCATCTGTGAGTAGAACAAACTCACCTACGCCTAGGTTCTTACCACCAATAAGCCTAAACTCAGCAGAGTCACTTGCTCGTACCCACTTAGCCAGGGCAGTGGTGTTACCATTTGCATTCACACAGAACAGCATGGTCACCTCAGCACGACAGTTAGAAGGACAGGTGTAGAGTGTCTCTACGGCATCCTGAGTGTCACAGATGACACCCTTACTGACAGTACGTGCTGGCTTGCCTTGGCTGTAAAGGGTCATTTCTTTTTGGTAGCCTTCTTCTTGAGCTTAGTAGTCCAGGCTTCATTCACCTCGGGAGTGGTAGGGTCATCAGGAATAAAGTGACCCTTCTCATCCCTAGCCCGAACCACTTCCTCCTGGTCAGAGATAAACTGGAGGATGGCAGCATCCTTAGTATGCCACTCTCCACGAATCTTTTCTGCCAGGACATCACCCATGTGCCCAAGAACTTTATCATTAACAAGTCTCATTTGTAACCTCTGGGGGACTTAGAGTCGTAGAACATACCCTTGCCACGACGGTCAGTGTTCCCCTTCTTAACCATGCCACCACGAGCATAGCCTTGCTTCTTGGCCATACCACCCTTAGCCATGCCAGACGGACGACCCTCTCTGAGAATTACAGAAGGGTCAGTCGGGCCTTCACCACGCAAAAAGTTTTGGATTGCCATAATAATTGCACGACCAGGGACTCTATTTCTGGCACCCTCCTCTGCAATTTTTATTGCACCAGTTCTCAGGGAGGGAGTGGTAGCATCGTTAATAAAGCTTTCAACGATTTGCGGAATAACATCCGCACGGTTAACTTTAGTGGGGGTTGGTGCTTTGTCACGAGGGTCTCTTCTGACTTCTCTATCAATAGGCCCAGATGTTACACGGGGTGTAGACACAGAGGTGGCAGTGCCTTCATTCGGGCCAGGAACTCTGCGAGGATTCCGTTGGGGACGAGTAGCAGGCTTACCCTCTGCACGGTCGATAGCTGCAGAAGCACTACGTGCAACTTCATCCACGGAACGACGACGAGCCTGGGGACGTGCAGACTCCGTAGGGGCACGGCTTGTAGAGCCACGAGAACCCCTAGCAGGAGCCTCCTCAGCCAAGTCCGTGGTGTACTTATTGCCACGCCAGGTAAAAGTCTTGCCACCACCCATTTCCTTACGGGCATCTGCAAAGGCTCTGCCAAAGCTCATTTCATCACGATTTGCCATGTTATTCACCACACTTCTTAATGCCAGTGTTCATCTTGCCAGTGGACTTAACCATACCACCGACGTTGTAACCCTTAACCATGCCACCCTTGGCCATGTAGCCCATATTATTACGAACTTCCTTAGGAAGTTTGCTGAGACCCTTGTTGTCCTCAGGCACTTCCTTCATCATGCCACCAGCGGCATAACCCTTCATCTTGTTCATTCCAGGAATCTCCCCCTTGTTTTCCATAGCGTAGAAGATTCCCTCGCCCTTCTTTTCGCCATACTGTTTTTCTAGTTTAGCCTTGATCTTCTTGCCTGCTTTACTGAGAGGCATCAGTCATCCCAACCCTCAGACTCACACTCCCAAGCCTGACAGGAAGCCTCAGCAGCGCAGAGGAACTTGAACTTCATGCAGGCACCCATCGTGGCATCTGCATCGAGAGCCTTGAGTACTTTCTTGCCATTGTTGAAGTAGTCGCAGTTAGCACACTTCTTCAACTCAGCATACTCCTTGGCTTCCTTGTCAACGACAGTATTCCAAGCCTTGGCCAGTTCCTCAACAGACTCACCATACATCCAGTACTTGACTGCACGTTCCTTGTTCTTCGGGTCTACCTCGGGGATCTCCCCGATCATCAGGCCAATCTTCATCATGTTCTCACCATTTCACCTTGTCAGCCCAGTAGGCTGCGGACATCTTGCCCTTTGCGATATTCTTAGAATGACGGGCCTTAAAGCTTGCCCGCTTCTTCTTCATTGCATCACCCTCGCCAGCCTTAGGCTTGCCAGCAGTCTTAGCGCCCTGCTCACCAAAGCGAATCGTCTTGACCTTGTCACCCTCTTTGGCGACAACGACATGGGACTTCTTGGGGTGACCGGGTGTACGCTTAGGCTTGTTGAAGCCTGCAACACCTGCTCGTTCTAGTCTAGGATCTTTTGCCATCAGAGTAACTCAAAGAAGTCGGTTTCAAAGCAGAATGCTTTAACGAAGTATTGGGCGGATGCAGCCTCTGCTACAGCATTGGCCTCCAACTCACACTCCTCCATAGTCGCATACAGCTTCTGGGGGTTGGGGATTGGTACGCAGCTAACTGCATCAACAGGGCTTGCACACAGCAGTAAAATTCCAAGGATCATGTTCTTCTCCTGAATAGACTTGCTATGCTTCTGCCCATCTCACCAGGGCTAGGAAGCAGCCACCCAATAATCAGAAGAAGTATCACCCAGGGTGGGATGTTGGTTACTTGAAGATTCTCTACAGACCCAGTTCGTATTTCGTTGGAGGACTGCTCAACTGTCTCGATAGAAGCCTCAGTGCGTACCTCAGGCTGGAACCTCTTATCCTGCCCTACGGTCTGGGTGTTCTCTCTCCCAATCTGTGTGTTCGCTGCTACGTTGGTCCCCCCGCCCAGTGGAAGACCTATCGGACTGCATCCAGCTATCATCGCTGCTAGTAGGAGTGGAGGGAGTAGTCTTGCCATTCACGTAGATCCCAAAGAAGCCTGCACCTGCACCGACAACCACAGACACAAAGCCTGCCTGGGCGTTGGTGGGATCAGGGAGTGACATGAACCATGTCGTTGTCTCGTAGAACGCAATACCATACAGAGTGATAATCATGCGGGGCCAGATGCGCCACTGGTCTACCCACTGGGGAGTTATTTTCATTCTACCACTTCCCCTGATGCTGTCCCAGGTAGTAAATTAGGACTGCCAGTCCAGCACCACCAGACCCAAAAGCAAGAATCCCCACGATCCACAGCAGAAGAGTTTCTTTGATTTCCTGTCTTCTGTAGACACTGTCCTGTCTCTGCTTCTTGACATTACGTAGGATCTCTTTGTATTCAGTTAGACCCTTCTCACCATAGACATACCCAATCATCGTCTCAACCTGCTGTCTCATCTCCTGCACTTTTTTCTGTGCAGTGAAGATCTCTATGGCTTCTGCCTCAGCACTTCCAGTCAGAGACTTCCAGACACTGGGATTCTTGGCCTTCTCAGCAGCGTAGTTGATGTCACTCACAGCACCAGCAAACTTACTCATAGCAGCCGAAGCATCCCTACCAGCAGACAACAGTTGCTGTATCTGGGACACCGCAGTACTTGCTACGGACAGGGCTGTAAGCGGATCAATCATAGTAGCTCTTCGGGCAAAGGTGTTGAGAATCTACACGGTATATTTTATCGTACCACCTGTGTGCCCGTGTGCCACAATCATAGTAACAAGATTTGTAAAACCAACTTCCCTGATTATTTATAAAAAGGTGTCCATAGCTTACGAAGACAAGAACACACAGCGTCATCTACTTGTCTGATCTCTGACAAGGTTCTCAATCATACTGCGGATAGCCTGGATGTTTTCATCCATACGAGCCACTGCAACAGCCTGGGTCTGGACTACAGTCTCCAGTGACTGAATGCGAGTCTCATGCCGCACAATTTCTCTAGCATTGCTCTCAACGTTACTACTCAGGTTTGCAATGAACCAGACAAGCGTAACTGTCTGCAACAGAATAGCAAGCAGAAATGTAAGGGGTACTGACTTGCTCAGGTGCCACTGATCATTTGACATCGTCAAAAATATCCTCTTTTCGTAGGTAACCTTCTTCGTACATAGCCCTCTCGACGTGATTGAGGGTGTACCTAACTCCAGTATTCTGGTAGATCGCCTCCCTAACGTAGAAGACGGAACTGTGGGGGATGTGGACTCGGCGTAGTCTACCCTCATCCTGGTCTGCTAGTGCCTTGTAGAACTCTTCGAGGACGTTCTCAGACGTGTAGTATTTCATAGTGACACCTAGTTATACTCGCATACTGGCTGAAGTCAACTCCTTTTTGTTGGGAGAGAAGAAAAAATCTGCACATGCGTACTTAAGTAATACTTAGGTCCAACCCCTCCTCCCTAAAAGGGAGGGAACGACAGAGAAAGTCCCCCCTATGTAATACTTAGGTTCTTACTTAAGTAATATAATTATATATAGGAGAGAGAGGAGAGGACTAAGTCTAGTCTTAGTCTATACTCTAGTACCCTTAAGTAATACTTAAGTATGTTATACTAGGTTTTGGACATCTGTCAAGCATAAAATGTACTTCTGTAGGAAAAAGTTATTAGATAAGTATGGTTTCCAGAGAACATCTGCAGTTCTGTAGTTATTCTGGGGGTTACCTCAGCAGGAACCCGCCGCCTAAAACCGATTTATTGATCACGAATTGTTACAAGTATTACATGGCTGTGATGTAAACGGTATTAACATAAGATCCTGGGGTTAAACGGGGGTTTATACATGGGGTATTCGGGGAATGTGGTTAACAGATACTGAAATAACCCTCCGCTGGCAGAGTGCATGTATATATAACGTAGACCCCCCGGCTGGCCCATGCCTCCCCCTAGTCTCTCTCGCCTAGGATCGGGGTAATCCTTGGGTATTTCATGCGTTAACATGCTGAAAACACAGGGATTTGCAAACAATTCGACATTGTTGGCTTAGGGAAAACACGGATTTTCCTGTGATGTTATAACATAACACTCGGTCGCAAGGAGCAAGCACATTTTTGGGGATACCTAGCTCGCACATGCGTATGCGCAGGATCTATACCCCCCACAAGGAAAACCCGTGAACGAATCAGGAACACCGATGGATTCCGTCACGATACCGACAAAGATTTGTTTGATTCCAACACGTTATCACTTTTTTGAAAAAAGGTCTTGCAATTCGTTTCGGATTCCGTCAGATTCAAATCATCGAAAGCGACAAGGTTCCGACGGAGTAGGCCAAGCGCCCTTGATCCCCTAGGTTCCAGCGTCCTAAGCGATAGCACGGATGAAAAGCCCTGCACGAATTTAGGTGGTTGACAAGTGCGGCAAGTGGTGCCAAGGTAAATGCAAGACGAATCGCAGCCCCTAGCTAGGTGACTAGCATGGCGACCAAATGGAGAGACTAAGGGACTCTCAGTAGTAGGATCGTGAAAGCCCGATCTAGCGTGCATGGATACCGTGATGACGATTGCCCTCAGTCTGGTCAGAATGTTTTTTGATACAGCACAGGCGTAGCTAAGGCGGGCCAACCACGCTCTTGACATAGGTCATGGGGTATGCTTGTGTTGCTCTGAAAACATGGAGGGTGTAACATGACACAACACGTTCGTAATATTCTTAAGGTCTATCGTATGGCTACGTCCGATGATGTGCGGGATGGTATCGAGTGGTATGCCCGTGCGAAACGTGAGGCGCAGTTTATTTCGCAGCGTCTTGGTCTGCCTGTCTCTACTGTTGTCGGTGTGATGGCTGCGCTGTCACCCAACAATCGCTGGGAGCGTAACAAGGTTGATGCCTTCAACATGTGCTCGGCCTACGTCAAGGGTCTATACGTGGGTGACTTCAAGGTGTCCACCTACTTCAAGATGAAGATCAAGGCGTGGTCTATCCTTGAAGATCACCTGTCGGATGATAATGATATCCTTGCCCGACTCAATGGGCAGAAGATCCGGTCGTTTTACAGCAACATCATGGGGCTGGATGAAGTGACAGTTGATGGACACGCCCTAAATATTGCACGAGGGTATCGTGTAGGTCTCACCGATGATGCCACGAACATCGGGGTGAAAATGTATCGTGAATTGCAGGCGGCATATGTCCGTGCTGCAAAGCGTGCTGGTGTAAAGCCCCATGAAATGCAGGCAATCACGTGGACTGTCTGGAAGCGTGTGCATAGCATCTAAGGGGATTGACATGCTGAAAAACTATGTGCTACTGACAATTCAGGCGGTGTTACTTGCGCTTGCCTGCTACGGAATGTTGGTCATGATGATGGCCTTGGGATAGGGATACTTGAGATGACATACAATCACATGACACGAATCTGGAACGCTGCAATGGACAAGCCTACGATTGAACTAGCACTGCGCCATGCAGACACTCAGACCTATGACCTACTGCGTGACATGGGCTTTTCCATGTATGTCGCAAGTGCAGCCTGCGATGAAGTGCTGAAAGATATTGCGAAATACTATCACCGCCCGACAATCGAGGAACTGGTGTCTGAGTCTGGCCTATCCATAGAGGAGGTAGTGTGATGAACTATGTGATCTTTTCCATCGACGATGTGCATGAGGTGCATACCCTCGCCAAGTTTACACATACTGTCGATGTGCATCGTGTGATGCAGCGTATGCAGGGTGACATGAAGATCTGTGTCGGTGCATACAAGGGTGCGCTTGAGACTAGCTTTATCATGACTGAGCATGACTTCGCTGCCTTTATCGAGGGGTCCGAGTATGTGCTCAATCAGGAGTCTGTGTTGCTCCTAGAGGATGGACACAGGGGTAACACCTATGCCAGCCTGTACTACCTGTCTCGGGGTGTGCGTGATGGTGAGCATGTCAGCCTTGGCCTACTCAAGTCTGTTGACAAGTCGGTGGCACTAATGCAGGATGCTTGGACCTACCGACCTGACCTTAACATCTACTGGATTACGGAGGATATCTGATGTTCGTTATCTTTGCAACCAAGCCCCTCAATGATGGCACGAAGGGGTTCCGCTTTAACTTCCTTGGGCAGAAGGGGCTGATCCGCAAGCGTGTCTGGATCAAGCGTGGCTGGAAGCGTGAGCGTCTCAAGGGAACCACTGCCTACCACATGGGTAAAGTGTCGGTCTACCTTGAGCGTAGCAACAGCCCCCGTAAACTATACCACTTCGCAGGGTGATGTGATGTTCAAAGTATTCTGGACTGAGTCAGGGACAGGCGAGCGTTGTGTTGCTGGTCCCTTCAAGACACGGGAGGAGGCGTATGCTGCGCCCCTCACTAAACTCTACCCACCTATTCGCAACACCATTCAGGTGTATGAGGAGAAAGCCGATGAAAGGGATTGACATGACTGTGTGCGTCCATGTAAATAGCCGCTATGTAGACAGTGATAAGCACGACCTAGATGAGTATGACACACATACTTTACAGTGTGCTGTTCAATCTCTTACATGGCATATCAATCAATGGGTAAAAATGGGTAACCCTGAAAAAGCACAACCCTATTTAGACTTTAAGAGTCGCATCAAGAACCATCTGAACAAAGGATAAGACAGATGAGCAACCCCTTCGCCAAGTCCCGCCCACAGCACCAGCCCTACGCAATCTATCGTGCTGGTGACTTCATCTTCCATGTCTGCAAGACATACAAGAAACCAGCCAACGAGGTGGGTGACATCTATGCCCGCTGGTTTGTCTGGGCATCCAGCCCCTTCACTCACGGATCAATGGAGGGTGGTGACACCTACCGCTCAGAGATCGTGAACTCTGCCCGCCTAGTGGCTGCTGAACCTGAGTGGCTTGAGCATCACGCAAAGGGTGTGCCTATGCCTACACCTGAGGAATACATCGCAGCACATGCAACAGTGGAGGTGGGGTAATGGCCTACAATATCTACGTCGATGGCAAGTTAAACGCTGTGTGTAGGGATGAGTATGATGTGGTGATCAAGTGTGTCACCCTCTACCGAGAGGTGAGTGACCATGTTAATGCCTATGAAGTGTCAGTCACTGGTGCTGAGACACCCTATGACTGGCTGAAATCCTACAGGGAGTTATGCAATGGCTGACATCTACAGAAACCAAGACCAACTGATCAAGGGTTACCTTGACTGGCTGGAGAAACAGCCTGGGCCTGTCACTGGCCTTGAACCTGAGGCATCACACTTCAGACACCTGCTTGGAGTATACCATGAGGCTGTGTGTGATCCACCCGAGGGTGTCATTGGTGTGGGTGCTATCACCTACGCTGAACAGAAACTAGTGGAGGCACAGCAGTGAATACCTTTGACGCAGTCATGACAATCGAGTGTGACGATACTGCAACAAACCATGAGATCATCAATGCCTTTCAGTATTTGATTGACAGTGGTGCTGTCTGGAGTTTACAGGGTTGGTATGGGCGCACTGCCCGCAGCCTAATTGAACAGGGTCTATGCACAGGAGTAAATGAAGATGCTTGACCAACTTAAGAACGTATACACCAAGGACTATGGGTTCGGTGATGACTTCCGTATCCACTGTGTTCTCGACAGCCTACTCTATGGTGTCGAGGGGGCAGCAAAGAAACGCCGAGTCTCCACCACCTCGATCTACAAGTGGCGTAAGGATTATGCCAAGGCAACAATGGAGTTGCTTGGGTGATCCGATACATCACCCGTGTTGGTGTTGCCCTGTCTGTCCTGATCAACGTGTTGATAGGCGGGGCAAGCAACCAGACTTTCAGTGCTAGGAATTGGGACTGGAAGCGTCGTGGTCTACCACATATAGTGTGGGCAATAGACTTAACCCTAGGCAAGGAACACTGTATGCAGTGTTGGGTATACTGGAAGGTGAGGAAGTGGTAGATGTATAGAGCAGTCATTGATACCACCGCAGGTGAAGTGTTCGAGGGTGAGGCTGACACCCTGTCTCAGGCTGTGTCATTCGCAAGCAACACAGCACGATCAGGTGACAGGGTTCAGATCTTCTCAGTCCTAGATGGGTTGTGTGGACCTGAGGTTCAAGACCTCATCCTAGAATATGTTGAGGATGGTTGGGAAAGTTATGACGCCTAAGCTATAACTTAAGAATATAGCTTAAGAGTTATAAGTAAGAGAGAGGAGTTAGGTAACCCTAAGTATACTTAAGTAATACAGGGTAGCAGACTCCTCACCCACCCGTCAACAGAAAAGTTTTGTTGATCAAGAGGACAGGCACATGATACAATTCATACTCGGTAGACTTCTACTTGCTGCTCTTGTTGTTGTGACAATGATGCTGATGGTAGACCTGAGTGATCTGTTATGACAGGGGATGATCCACACGATGACTGGTCACACAATGTTGTCCAACTTAAAGTATCTCAAAGAGATAAAGAACAAGAAGGGGAAGATCACCTACCGCTTCACCCCACCACAGGATGCAGTGGCAGCGGGGGTAGTCAGAGCACAGACGTTTCGGGACGGAAGGACAGCACGGCATGAAGTCCCCAAGCTGATTGAGAAAGTCGAAGCCTTCCGCCGTGGTGATATCGTGGCAGGTAACATAGGTCCAGCCTCAAGCCTGCGTCAGGTGGTAGCCCACTACCTCACCAGCCCACAGTTTAGATCCCTCTCGCATGGATCGCAGAGAACCTACGAGGCTCGACTGCAACACGCTATGGATACTGACTACGGAACCAAGACATTCGGTGATGTTAAGGTTAAGAACCTCAACGCCATGACCTGTCACCAGATCTACCACTACTGGGTAGAGGATGGTTCAGTTGCCAAGGCCAATGAGTTATCACGAATTGTTTCAGTGGTGTTCAATCACTGTCGTTCCCTTGACATGCTGGATGACAATCCCATGTCGAAGGTTCGCAAGCTAAAGCATGAGCCACGATACAACACATGGACACCCGAGCAGGTAGAGTTGTTCCTCGACACAGCATTCTCTAACTTTCGCTGGAGGAATATCGGACTGATCGCATACATGTGCTATGACTGGGCGCAGAGACCCACGGATGTCCGTCTCCTCAAGTGGTCCAGCCTAGACCTAGACAAGCAGGTGGTCACCATCAAGCAGACCAAGCGTGGTGCTACTGTGCAGATGCCAGTATCAGATGAGTTGACCACCATGCTCAGTCAGCAGAAGAAGGACTGGGACTTCCAGGAATACGTAGTGCCTCAGCAGAGGCCCGCTGACGGGGCATACAGGCCGATGGAGAGGGAGCAGGTATCCCACCTAGCCAACGAGGTGAAGGCTGCTGCTGGGCTTCCTGAGGATATCTGGATCGGTGACCTGCGTAAGACTGGTATCGTTGAGATGATCGAGGCAGGGGTTGACTCGCTCCAGATCATGAGTGTAACTGGTCACCAGAATGTTCAGTCACTCAACCCATACCATAAGCATACACTCAGGGCTGCAACCAATGCCCTAGACATGAGGAAGAAACGATGAATGATGATGACAACAAGCCTAAGCTGAATGTGGTAGCCTTCAGGAAGCCTGAGGAGGTTGAGACTGACAAGGATATCAACGTAGACATGGTGCTTGAGGCTGCACAGGGTAAGCTTAAGTCTGTTGTGATAGCAGGCTGGACTGAGGATGATGGCTTCTACTTCGCTATGTCACAGGGTTCTATCGCAGAAAACCTGATGATCGTTGAGTGTGCCAAGGCTCTGCTCGTGGAGTATATGATCGGGGGGATACAGACTGATGACTGACATGATGATTACGATAAGTATGCAGATATTCGAAGACATGGCCGACCGCATCGAGGAACTGGAAGCCAAGCTGGAGAAGGCGATGGAGGCACTGCAGAAAATCAAGCAGCCGTATCCAGCAGACGCCCACAGGCTGATCCACGGAGACAGGCAGATCATTGAAATAGCCGACGCCATCCTCGCAGAACTGAAAGGACAGGACGATGGGTGAAGAAAAACTAAGCACTATCGTAATCGCTGACACAGTAGAACACGAGGATGGTTCAGCCACCTACACCTTCGACATGGATGATGCGTCCACTAAGAAGATCACTGAGTTAGGCTTAGAGTTTATCCTGACTTGTGCTGCGTATGGTTTGGATATACAGGATGCACTACAGGTAATTGCTGACTACGGGAAAGAGTTCGGTAAATGTAGTGACGAAATTGAAGGGCCATACACGGCTGATGATATACAGGAGATGTTCACAAATGACTAATGTAAAAGAAAAACTGGTGAAGCGACTGCTTGAGGGTAGTGATGACATCTGTACTGATTTTGTGGTCGTCGGACTGGAAGACAGCCTTGAGACTATCTGTGCTGAAGTAGAACGTCTGGTAAACATCAAAGACCTATCAGACATCCAGCACACAGATTTGAATGAACTCTACCATGATGGTAAGGCTACCATTCGTGTGCTGAAGTTTTACACTGTTGGCTATTATAATGAGGAGAGCCAGCTTATGAACAAGGCTTGGGATAAAATGATGGATCAGGTGTTCTGATGAGTAAAATTAAAGCTACATTGATGGACCACATGGGTTCAGATCTTACTGTCGTTAATGCTGCACGGGTATCCTTCGGTAAGACCTCACAGCCTGTGGCATGGATGGAGTATGAGTATGAGGATGGCTCACGCTGTGGTGACCTGATCGCTGTGCTTGATCACCGTGACCAGAAGCTGGTACGTTACCTAGCCAAGCACAATCACATCAGCCCATTCGGTC
>JGI11705J14877_10001704_pt1 | contig 12345 bp, 11 predicted proteins | sample Etolaghawater15m_FD_14877 | JGI IMG/M metagenome (IMG submission 14877) | reverse complement strand
CATGGTGCTGCTGCAATTGCACGGGCTTGCATGAGGGTTGATACGGTGGACGTAAACACCGGCCACGCCTTTGCCAACAGGCAGGCAATTACTGACCAAGGGCGGTGGCCTGTCAACTTTATAAGCTCAACCGGAAAGGATTATTTGCGCTTTTGTGCCGAACAAGGTCAAACTTATGACCTTATTTTCCATGATTCATACCACGGCGATACAGTTATTCCGGAGCTAAAATTTGCGTTTGACCAAGTGCTAAAGCCAAACGGTGTTATGGTCGTTCACGATGTTGATATGCTGAATTTAGCGGATTTGTTGGAGGCTATTGACTGCGAACATCATATGGTATCAACTGACTTCAAAGGCAGGCAATTAGGCGTTTTTTATAAACAAGGCTAAAGCAGCCAGTCCACTTTTACTCCGCACTCTCGGCAAGCGTCTACAATCATTGCCGTATGCTTTCTCATGTACTCGATGTTTTTGCCGTGCAGCATACCCGGCAAAACTCCCTTGGTGCCGTTGCAACCTATTAAGGTGAGCTTGTCGCAGTCCTGTTTGAGCGCCCAAAAGATAGCAAGGTGCAGTATTGACCATAACTGAATGTACGGGCCTTCCTGCTTTTTAATTGCCAACTTTACCAAGTCTAATATGTCGCTGTACGGTTGCGGCTTGCTCGTGTCTACCCACTTCTGTTTGATTCTTTGCTCCCCTCCTTTGAATTTGAAGTTGTTGTCAAACGGATAGTCCGGTATAATTAGCTTATGCCTGTACCCGGCCTTGTGCAGCATTTCAATTTGTTTGCCGTGTCCGCTTGCTGCCCATCGGGTGCGGTACAATAAAGCTGCTTCGTTAAGCCCTATGCTGTTTAGCTGCTTCCAAGGCCGTGCGTCTTTGTACTTCATCCCTGCCGGGTGCTTGCCTATGATTATCCATTCGCTCATTCTTCGGGCGTGTAATACCCTGCGGCAGTTGCTCGCTCAATTACACTTTCCGGCACGTCCTCGGTGGCCACCGGAACCAAAACATGGTTACAGTTATAACCGCCCCTATAAGTCCAAATGGTTTGGGCGGTTGTCGCTCGGTTCTTACCTTGCCAGTCAAGGTTTGCCCATTCTTCCACTTCCCTTGCATGATAGATTTGATTCTGCCGGGCTTGGCAAAAATTTCGGCTGTCGCTTGTCAGGACCCCTGCGTATTCGTAAAACTCAAAGCCCAAATCCGTGCTTACCTTATTCATGTACTCGGATTCCGCCACGCTGAAAATGTCCTTGGCATTTTGCTTCGCATACCGGACCATTCGGCCTTCAAATTCGGGTGTGCCTAACATATTTTCCCGTATGGATTTGACCAAATTAGGAAAGGTGTCGGCGCTTCCGATTGCGTTTTTCAAGATTTGCTCGAAGCTATCTTGGGCGAAGTCAACCGCTCCCTGTGTCAAACGCCGGGCGGCCATGTCCTTGCTCGCCTGCAAAACGGCCTGTGCAGTTGTTGAGGCTGAAATTTCGCCCCCGGTAATTACCGAAAATAGCCGATTGGTCAAAGCTGCGCCCGTGTCCATTTGGTTGACAAACTCCCTCACTGCCTCTTGGTATTCGGGTGAAAGATACGCAAGTCTTAGTTGCTCTACCAGTTGCCGTTCAAGGGCGAAGTTGGCCATTGAGGTAATTACATTTCCATCCGGATCCAACCTAAGCCGGGCAAGCTGCTCAACAATGGATTCAAACGCCCTTCTTTGCGCTCGCTTTGCCTGCGTTGCCAAGCGGTCGGGTACATCGTCAATCGCTCGCTGTATTTGCTCTATTATTTTGTCTCTCCGGGTTGCCATTAGAAGCTGTTGACTATGTAGCGTTGGTCTACCTTAGCCACTTCCACCTCAGCACGGCTAATTTCGGCACTTCCAAAGTCCGGTTCATAATCCCCAACTCGCACGTATTGGGTTAATCCAATCTTAAAGTTCCGGTGCATTAGGCCCACCGCAATAGATTGGTGGACGTTGTCCGGCACCGGGTCAATTTGCAATGTCTCAACCTTTTTGCCGTTGCTGAAAAAGCTCCGTTGGTACCCGTCGCTGCCTTTTTGTTCCCGGTGTTCAATGTTTTGAATGTAGCCGTTTAATAGCCGCCCACCTGCGTACATCTTTTGAACAAAACCTTGGGCGTAGTAATGCCCAAATGCGTCATGTTCATTTGTCCATGTCATTTGAAGTTCGCAGTCAGTCAATTCCTTAACATCGTAGCACTCCGAACACATAAACGTACCTACCGGATAGTTTTCCTCGCCAATAATTGAAAGCTCGGAAAAACACATTGTGTTTAATACTCCCGGCAGCCCGGCTGCGCTTATTCCTAAAATTGCGTTACTGTCGCTTTCTTGGGCAATAAATGTGTAAATGTAGGTGGTGGCCGTAATAGGCTGAATTGGGAAAAACGGGCTTGTTGTATTTCCGTTTCTTGCTCCAATAGTTTGCACGTTGCCGCTTGTATAGGTTAGGGTTGTCCTAAATCCGCCTGCGGAGTAACTGTCAAGGGTAACTTGCACCGTATACTGTTTGCCCTCTACAACGCATCCAATCGGAATTGAAAAGCCGGAGCCGTTTGGAGTTGCTTCCATGCAAATTGTATCTCCTGCGTTGGGCGCAATAGTGTCCCCAAAAGTGTACCCGGCGCCTTCTTCTTCCATGTTCGGGTTCGGATTTTGCTCCCCTTCTGCATCGCACGGCTCCCCGTTGAAAATGCAAATGGTTTGGCACCCGTCGTTCAGGTCTAAACAGGCTTCAATAACCCCCCTTGACAAGCCGCCGCCATCGTAGGTAAAATAAAATGGAGGGTCTTCACCAATTGCAACGCCGTACTCTTGCACCAACTCGAAGCCCTCCGAATCGCAAAGGCATAAGCAGCCAGTGAATGGGTCTGCGGTTGTTGCTTGGAAAGTTATAATGCCAAAGTCAAAGCTGTTGCCAAACATTTCGTATTGTCCGGGGCTTTGAATAGTCAATGTCGGGTCGTTGTCGACATCGTCAAAAACCACTTCGCCCGTACCGCGCGTATACTCGCAAATGTTCAAATTGTATCGGTACCATTTACCCGGTTGGCCAGACGTATCAAGGCCGCTAACCAAAGTAATACTGCCAGAAAAATCGGTTAAGCATAATTTCCCGTCGGATGTATCGTAGCTTATTTGGCTGATTGAGGTAGTTGAAACAAGAAATGGTAGGATTTGGTAAACGTTTCCGGCGGCAAATGCGCCACCCCCGGTTAAGGTTAGCTGGGTTGCTGCCACTGCTGTAACTGCAAATGTATCGCCTGTTGTTACATTTATAACTATTTGGCCAACTCCCAAACCAAGCGTGTTAAATGATGCGCCGGAGTCGTTTAATTGATTAGTGCCGCCCCCGGTTGCGGTGCCTGAATCTAAAGGGGTGCAATCGGCTATGTCTTGCCCTGTTTCTCCTGCCAAAAATTGAAAACAAAACGGTTCACCACTTTGCCACGGCAAACAAAATGGAGCCGCAACAATGCCGCACTTTTCAATTTTGTTATTAAACTGCTCGTTTTGCCATTGGTCGGGAAACTCATAAAATATGGGCGAACTGTATGGTATCGGCCTTGGTCGTCTAATTGGCATCGCTTTCTGGTTTTCTTAGGTTTAGCATCGTTTCCCCCTCAAATTCTCCTGTCGCTAATTTACGGCTAAATTCTTTAATCCATCCGTTTCGGCTTTCTCCATTGCCGGCAACTCGGTATAGCATCTTATTGAACGGACTTAGCTTAATCTCATTCCACTTTTGCAAACTTACATCACCCGTCATTTGGTTTCGTCGCAAAAAGGAATTACCGGTGTCAACTTGGGCAATTTCGCCACCGCCTAAGTCGTTGTTGATGGTGCGAAAATAGCTTTCTTCCATTAAGTAGTAATCGGCAAAACCTCCACCGGGATAACCGGGTCCAGTCTCGTCGGTGCAGGTAATTGCTACAAAAACAATATCACCCGAATTAAGAGACCAATAAGGAGAAGCCAAAAATATGTCAAGAAAGTTCGGAGCCGTGTTTCCGTCTACAAATAAAACGCCACTATCTACCGTGTTCAATACGTTGTTTAAACTGTCTGTATGGTAAATTTTCACCTGTATTTTTGGAAAAAATTCTACCACATTGTAATCTACAAAAACCCGGAGCAACGTTTGAAAAGAAGCGAACGAAGTGGCGGGAACCACGTAGTTAAAGGTTGTGGATGCGTCGTAGTTGTTGCCTGCATCGAAGCCCGGTGAAACGCTATCGTTATCGAATTGAGCCTTAAATTCATCGTTTACAGTTGGGGTTGGAGGACTGCCAATAAAAATTCCTGTGGTCGTGTCGTTCCAATTAACGCCGTTTATTGCGGTGGATGCAAATTTGTACCCTTGCAATCCGTTGACCGTAACAAAACCGCTATTCTTGTTGGCCAAAAAATCCAAAAGAACCCCGGCTAAATTTTGATAGAATTTGAATACCGAACCGGGCAGGCCAGTCAGGTTGTTGACTATTACGCTTACATTATTAATTGGCTCGTTATACACCCAAAAGGACGCCCCAATGTTTTCAACTTTGCCTTGGTAGCCTGTTCCATCGTCGTAACCAATTACATAGTACACTTCGTTGTCGTTGTCCTCGCTTGACGAGGATTGTTGGGCAAAGATTAAAGACGTGTCGGTTATAAGCGTTTCCATTCTTAGGTTTAGCTCCCTGTCTAAGTTCGTAACCGATCGGATTTGAAAACTCTCTTGGAATTGGTACCGGAACGGTGCGAATGGAACAAACCCAGTCAAATCTTCCTCCTTACTTCCGGCCAAAATGGAGCCATACAAAAGCTCTGTATTAGTCGATTCTTGAACCCCAACCTCCAGTTCGGTCAAGTCGGTTATGGAGGATTGACGAATAAAATCAACCGTCTCAACCCTTAGCGCAAGTTGGCCGCTGCTGTTTTTTTCAATGAAATACACTAAGTTGTATAGCTTGCTAAGGTCTGCCCACAAGTCTGCAAAGGATATTTCGCTTCCGTTATTTCCTGCGGCAATTGCATTTCGCAAGGCTTGGCCCCGGATTAAAAAGCCTGTTTCTTGGTCGCTGTCGCTATTGGTAAAAGGCGAAAGCGAATTGGAAACGAATTGCAAGTCTCCATCGGTCATGTACGCCACAAGCGCATCCATCGCCTGATAATGAGACAAGGCCGAAACGGTTTTTTGAACCCCCGGCGTTGCAAGCCCGTTGGTTAAGCTCGACCGCACCCGGAAGTTGGTAAATGAAATCCGGGACGAAACATCTACATCGTTTTTGGAGTTGTCAACCCCAATTACAAACTTAATGTTCTTGTTGTTTTCAATCTTGGCAAAATAACTATTGTCTACTATCTGTATTTTGACTTCCTTTTTGTAAAGGTCAAAAATGCAATCGGTCAAAAATATAAGACCGTTCCAAGCGGTTTCGTAGGCGTTGGTGGCATCGTTAAACAATACAATTGTGCAAGGAATGTTTTGGTCAAAGTTTCCAATGTATTGAGCGTGCAAAAAATCGTAACCTTGACCGTTCAATGTTAATTCCCCATCAATCTCCAACAAGAACCGCCGCTCCTCAAAATCAAAACTTACCTTTTCGGCCAGTTCGTTTTGGCCGTCGGTAATGTCGGCTGTATACTCGGTTGCGTTTATAAAAAACCGTAGTTTATCTTCCACCTCTTATTTTTTTACGGGTTTCTTTTAGTTGAGCAAATCCGGTGCGCTGTACGCCCGTCTGCTCTTTAATGGCTCGGTACAATCGGTAATCGTCAAAATTACCGCTTACGCTTACCCCTATTGCCTTGGCCATCCTTTCAGCAAATTGTTCTTCATATTCCCGTTCGGCCCGTTGTAGTTCGGGTGCCACCCAGTTGCGGTAAATGAACTTATCCAAGTCCCCGTTTATCCAAGACTTTGCAAGGCCGGGATATTTGGCATTGTCGGCTGTTGGTATAATCGCTTCACCTTCATTTAGCCAAGCAGGAATGGTATCGCGTCCGACGGGCGCACCGTCTCGCTTTAAGAACTCGGTACCCTCAAAGAACTGCGGTGCCTGTGGGCGTTCGGTGCGAAGCAATGCGTCCGCTTCGGAAAAAGCGGCAATAACGGTTCCGATCATTGATGCAATGTACCCGGCAATAAGGAACGGTGCGCCCGGCCCTTTGGCTGATGCCGCTGCGGTCGCTCCTGCAATAGCCGTACCAATCGCTTGGGCTTTTTGCACCGCTAAGTTTGTAACTGCCAAAGCCTTTGCAAAGTCGCTGTATTGCCCTGCTTGGGTTGCTGCGTAAGTAAGTAAGCCGCCCGTAAAATCTTGGAACAATTGTAGGCCGCCTTGCAAGCCCTGCCCTAAGCTCACAAATTCAAATTTCAACTGTTGAGCTTGAGCCAATCCCTTCTCAAAAAACTCATCTTGCTTGTCTGACGCTTCTTGGTAAGCATCTCCAATCGTGTCAATTGCCTCAGTGTTTAGCCCAAATTCTTCAGCAAGGCGCTCAAAGTCAATGTCGGGGGCAATGTTCAACTCGGCTTCTTCTTCGGGTGAAATGTCAAAATCAAGCTCGCCCATGATACCTTTGGCTATGCTTGATATGTTCCTTAGTTTCCCCTCCACTTCACCTAAAGAAGCGGCATAGGCTTTGGCATCTGCCATGTTGCCTTGGGCAATCGCCTCCATTAAGTTGGCTTTTAGGTCTGACGCTTCTTTGTTCAAGGCTTCGAAGGCTCCTGCTAAAGTTGGTTCTTTTTTCGTTCCTTTGCCCGCTAAGGTTCTTGCCAAATTCCTAACCTCCGGCTCTGTCAATCCCAACTTTTTAGATTCATCGGTAAGTTTTTTTACCTGCTCACCTGTGAGTTTAAACTCCTTACCTATTGCTCCAAAGTCAATTTCTTTGATTTTTTTGCCCGTGTCTTGGAATGCATCGCTTAATAATTGAAGCTCGGCGGTAGCTTCTTCTTCCTGCTGCACCATTTCTGCCAAGCTGTTAATAAGGCCGCCATCGCTTGTTAGGTATTCGTTGTATAGGTCAACTGCTGTTGCCGCCGCTCCAAATGTTGTTGTTGATTGCAATCCCTGCAAAGCTCTTGCTTTTTCCGCCCTCCTTAACGCTTCCTCCTTGCTTATTCCTTGTTCTTGCAGCTTTCTTATTATTTGCTCCTGCTTAACCTGCGCCTCTAACTGCAATTCCTTAGCCTTTTGAGCCATTGCCTCTTGCGCCGCCAAAGTGATACGGCGGTCAAACTCATTGTTCGCTGCATTAACGGCTGCCTGCAATTGATAGTAGTTTGCCGTTTCGTCCTCTAAGTTTTGAAGATTCGTGCCTGCTAACTTGTTAAACTCGTCTAACAATTCCGCGCGCTCTTTGCTTTCTGGGTTGGTAGTTTTAAGTGCTGTCGCTAATTCATTAAGCTCTACCTTCTCCTTTATAAGCGATTCCGTGGCCTTGTCTCCGGCTTCCTTAATTGCTTTTTGAGTTTCGCTAACCCCATCAAAGGCGTCAATAAGGTCCGGCAAAAATACAGCAAGTGCTGTAAGTGCGGAAAGGACTGCACCAATCGGGTTGGCCGCCATAGTAAGGTTGAGCGTCCTAAACGAGCTAATCAACTTGCCAAGTTTGAACGCTCCAAATACAGCCACTAATTTTCCGGCAGCCTTGGCCATTTCAAACACCGTGTCTGCATCTAAATTGCTTAAGAAGTCAACCGTCCCTTTCAGCAACTTATTGAACGCAGGAAGTAGCTTTTGCCCAATCTCGGCTTGTAAATCTTGAAAAGTAGCTTGCAATATACGCTGTTGGTTCGCCACTCCATCGGATGTTTTGGCAAAGTCTCCTTGGGCATCGCCTGTCTGCTTAAATATAGCCGCTTGTGCTGCCAAAACTTTCTGTTGAGGCGTAAGGGCTTGTTTTGTGGTTTCAACTATACCCAAGGCAAGGGCCTCTTGCCTTAGGCTTGCATCATCCAACAAAACACCGTAGCGGCGTATCGGCTCGGATTCACCACGTAGGGCTGCACCGATTGCCATAATCGCTTCCTCGGGGGTTGTGTTATTGAATGAAGCAAGGTCGGCGGATAGCGTAACTAAATCCGTACTAAAGTTGGCCAACTCGGTTCCGGTCAAGCCTGCTGACTTGCCAAAGGTTGCAAAGGTCGAAGCGGCATCCATTGCTTGCGTCTTACTTTGCCCCAGTTTCTCGGCTGCATTTTCAGCAAAGGCAATGACTTCTTTGGAGGCATCCCCAAAAATCTGCTCCGTTTTGCTTATTGTTTCGTTAAGGTCAGAGGCAGCGTCTATGCTTGACTTGGTAAATTGTATTATTTTTTCAGCTGCAAATACGGTGGCAATGGTTTGACCCAATCGCTTCACCGTGTCGTTTAGGTTGTTTACTGGCTTTTCAGCTCCTTTAAATCCCTTATTGGCCTTTTTCTCAACGTCTCCAAACTCCTTCTCTAAAACATTTAGCCGCTTAATAACATCGTCAAGGTTTTTGTCGGCGGCGCTTGTCCGTATTTCCAGTTCCTGTATTATCTTGTCGACTGCCATGAGCTAAGTGTTTAATTTTCAGAACAAGGTCGTTAATTGTTCCGCCGTTAAGCATCGCATCAAATTCAACCTTGCTACCCCCACAAAGATACAAAATGTCAGCGTCAAAGTTGCTTACCCATTCATAGAGCTTATCTCTGACGCTATTGTCTTGTAGGCGGTCTTTGCGTCGGCCACCTTTTGGCTGCTGACGGTCCATAGCTCCTGCCAAACGCTTTCCAATTCGTTCACTTTGGGCAAGTAGCTGCTCATGCCACTTCGCAAAAAAAAAGCATGGTCGGCAAAGTTACCCTCGAACAATCGCCTCTTTTCGGCTCTGATCTGCTCGTTGATTTCAAAGGGGTTCTCGTCATCCCTAATAAGGTGCAGGGCTGCCAAGTCCAGTATCAAATCGGTATGCAACCCAATAGACTTGTGTCGATACTCAATCTCTTGGAAAGTCCACAAAGCGGTCTGCAAGCCGTTGCCCCTGTCTTTGCGTCCGCTACCTTCAATAGCCTGTACTATGCTGTTTCTTGCTATCTCAATGAGCTTGGTAAGTTCCTCGCTGCTTAGGCGGCTTTCGAGGTTGATTAAGATAGCCTGCATTTCTTTGTAGCGGACCAAAGGTATATTTCCGCTATCGGTAAATTGGTAATACGTTCGCCCTTCAAGGTCAAAGGCAACCTCGCACATCTCCTTCCAATGCTTTTGCCCTTTTTGGAGTGCGGCCATAACGCCATCGGAGTTAAGGCGAAGCAGTAAGCGGGTAAGGGTTTTCGTTATTCTTTTCATGCTTTGGGTTTGTTAATTGATAAATTTTGTCAAAAGGTAGTTGCAGCCAAGCAGGGCAAAAGCAAACGGCACGAACCAAAACACGGTTGGCCAACTTATGCCATTGCATCCGAACCAAACGGCTGCACCCCAAACGCTGCTCATGCAGGGCGGGCAATCGGTAAGCGGCTTATAAATCCACATATTGTCTCCGTAAATCGGCAGCCTGTCGAGTAGGTCGCTTATTTGCTCGTTAAGTTGTACCAGTCCATAAACGCCCCAAATGAGCGCAACGGCAAATGGTAATAAGGTGTAAATCTGCTCTATCATAACGCTGTAACTGTTTGTAAGGTCGGAGGCGCAACGCCCGGCTCAAAGGTAAGCAGCCAACCGTTGTTACTGGATAGCTGCACAACGGCGGTAAGATTGGCGCCATCCGCAACTGCCCAAACTTGGTACACGCTGCTCGAATTGAAAAAGCGGTCGTACTCGGTCAAGTCAAGTATCAACGCCCCTGCTCCGGTGGAAGTTATATCGAATTTGACTAAACGCCCATCGCCTTCCCTGTAAGCGTACACATCGTAAGCGGTGGCCGGTGATGCTGTGCCTATGTTTAGCGTCTGCGTAGTTGTGCATACGGGCGCAAGTAGTGGCTTGGCCTCGGTTAAATCCTGTCGACAAATTGGGTTCATTTTTCGGTTTTCATTTCATTCAAATATACGGAAGTATCGGCAAAGCAAGGCGAAGTGATGCGAATGTACGCCTCTTTTCTGCCTCGGATTGCGTTCCATAGCTTAGCTCCAAACCATTTACCCGGTCGCTTCCAGTAACCAACGGCGGTTAAGTCGCCGTAAGCCTCTACCCTGACTTTTGCGGTGCTGCTGTCAGGGTGTAGCCTGACTTCGGTCCGGGTGCAAAGCGTATCAATGGTCAGCGAATAAGCCGGGCATACCTGCACCGTATCGTACCAATCCCGGTACACTAAGACCGGAAAGGTGTCTGTAACGGTGCGCCACTTGGTGCGGTACACGAATTGAACGGATCGTGGCCTGACTTTAAGGCTATCCAAGAGCCGCTTATTCTCCCGCCTTAGTTGCTCGCCTGTTACCACTACCTGTCGTGCCTTGCTGCTGTACACCTCCTGTTGAGCTTCGTAGGCTTGCTCCCACCTGTACGCTTGCTCGCTTAGATTGCAGCTATGTTTGGCCATAAAGAATAAAGCAGCAAGTGCCGCCCACTTCCAATGTGCTGATATGAATCCTATCCAGTTCATCGTATCTTTCCATCTACCACTCGGAAGTTGTCAACGGTGAAGTTACCCTCTTCGTCAAGCTCCACAATCGCCCCACCGTGATTCCATTTGGTGTAAGCAAAGGGTCTGTATTCCGGTTCAAGGTCGCAGAAGCACCCAGTCGAAAAGCAAGCGGTTGCATCGCCTTTTAAGTTGTTTTCGTGGTGTTCAGAAGTTTGGTGATTGTGGCCTGCTAATACGCTGCTTTTGGCTCGCAAAAATAAGCCCCTCGCAGGATTGACCGGGCTGAAAATAGATTGACCAAATTCGTGTCCGTGTACCACGTGCAATTTACCAAAGGACGCCTTCTGCCTGCTGTCAACTAGCTCAATGCCTAATTCTTGCAATCCAAGTACGTCCGCCAAAGCGAAGCCTTTGAAACCTGCAAGTTCGGGGGTGTTGTCCATTAAATAACGCTCCCATCTGTCCTCGTGGTTTCCTAACTTGTAATAAACGTCCACGTTTAGCGAAGTCAAAAACTCCAAAAATTCCCTTGCTACATCTACCTCAACAACCATTCCGGGTGTGCTTGGGTCTTTGCTCCATCTGCTAATTTTGGCACAATCTATAACATCGCCATTAAGATAGATAGCCTCTATACCTTCTTTGAAGCCATAATCCAAAGCCGCCTCAATAGCCGGGTTGAAGTGGTACGGGATATGCAAATCTGACAATACCAATGCCTTCTTGTTCTTGCTCGGCAGCTCCCATGTATCCTTGGCGGTCTTAATGCCCTTGCTTTTAAACGCTTTGTAGTATTCACTCGGCTTCATTTCCTCCCGTACAAACTTTTTAAATTCCGGATTTACCCTTGTAAAGCTGTCACCGTTAGTGCCATTCGCCCCCCTGCGGCTTCGTATCAAATTCCGCACATTCTCAATCTCTTTCTCCTTTCGCGTATGGTCGAAAACTCCGGGGTAAAGCTCTACAATTTGCCGTGCCAAGGTGCGGTTAGCGAAGTCATGGTCGCCCATTGCTGCCATGTGCTTCTCAATGATGTCCACTTTCTGCGGTACAGCTGCAGACCTGCCTTTTTTCTTGCTTTGCATGGTTTATGGTTTTAAGTTGATTTCTTTTAGCCACTCGGAAACATCGAAGCACGGGCAAGCCTTACGCACCCCCGGCAAATCTCGGTGGCCTAACACTTCTGAACCGGGAAACAAACCCAACAAGTCCTCAACAACTTCTGCCATTGTCTGCTTCTGTTGCTTTGTCCTGTTGTCGGTTGGTTTGCCTCTTTCGTCTATGCCACCAATATAGGCAATGTGGATGCTGTCGGCGTTGTAACCTCTTGCACCGTTGGCCACCTTCTCGAATGGGTGGGTATAAACGGGCTTGCCGTCTCGTTCGATTATGATATGATAGCCGGGATTGCGCCACTTCTTTACCTCTTTAAAATAGCGAAGTATGCTTGCAGCCGTTGCCTCGGTGCTGCTTGCTGTTGTGTGCAGGACTATGCGGTTAATCGGTCGCATCGGTCTCGATTGGTTCAGGCGGTTCGCTAACTTGAAATTCTGTCGGCTCCCCTAAAACAACTCGCAAGCTCTCATGGTAGGCAATATACCAAAACTTCGGGCTGTCAAACATTGCAGTTTGATAGTTTACATAGAATTGCGTTACATCGTCCGCAGAAACAGGTATGCCGTAATAATCCGAGCAGGCTTTTCTTGCTTGCTTTGCCTTTCCTTTCGTTGTGTATTTGTAACCTAAAACATTCATATTGAAATTGAATAA
>JGI11705J14877_10001703_pt1 | contig 12346 bp, 12 predicted proteins | sample Etolaghawater15m_FD_14877 | JGI IMG/M metagenome (IMG submission 14877) | reverse complement strand
CTGTTTATAGTTCATTGCAATTTCCTGTGGTAAGAAAATTAGCATTCTATTTCAGTTGGCCTTTTTTCTTACAAGTTAATTGCACTTGTTATGCGAATCCAAGAACTTATAGTCATGTGCTAAACGTGGATCGTTTGATTCCATCAAATGTTCTAGTAACCACCACATAAAATCAATTCTATGGTTCAGAACATAAAAGACATACAGCGCATTAGAACTTGCATCAAAGACCTTATCAAGCCAACCTGATAGCTGCGGGTTGTATTCACGCAATTGCTCTTCTTCTTTTTTCAGAAATCAATTGTCTGCGCTCGGCACCAAGATGCTGACCATAGCGGTCAACAGGCTCTAGGTGCATGGGCAAAATCACGTCATAACGGAAGTGACGGCGAGCATTAGACATAGTTAAGATTTCCTTTCATTCTTAAATAGAACGTTACGTAAAAGTGATTAACTTCTTGAAATTAGCTGTAAGCCATTGCAGGGTGAATTTTCAAAAGCAAAAGCTTGACCAAAACCTTTAACATAGCCGCCTTTTCGAATGGTAAATTCAAACAGGTGGAAATCACTTAGCCCTCTTAACACCGAAACAACTTCACCGAACTGATCTGCAAAATCATTTAACAAATCTGAATAAGCCTTATCGTTGGCCAATACTTCTGCAACACTTAACTGTAAGGTCATACGCTCTCTAGCGAAGAGTTGTTCAGTTTGAACTTCGTCAGCCAGCAAAATGGCACTTACCAGGCCTGGTGTTTTTGGACCTTTAAATGATTCATTGCTGTCAATTAACCTTAAAAGGTTTTGAGTATGTTTAGCAAGCTCACTGACAAAAATGTATAGCTTATCGTCTTTATAAATAAAAGGAGCAACGCTAGTTTCTAAACTACCCTGTGAATCCAATGTGCTTAAGACTAAACTCTTACGGCTATTAAAAAAAGCTTCACACTGCTGTTGATTCGTCATTGTCTCAAACTCACTAATTAACTGACTAACGGATTAATTTTGCTTGCAGCCAAGCTGAAATAAGCTCTATTTCAGGCATACAAACTTGATGTTCCATTGGGTAAGTCTGCCACTCAACATTAAAACCCTTACTTTCTAAAAAGCTTTTAGAGTCTTCAGCCACGTTCAGTGCAATCACTTGGTCGTAACTGCCATGCGCCATTAAAATTGGTAAAACTTGATTTTTGAGTGACGCCTCTTCAAAACACGGTTCTGGATAGTAAGTTGATAAAGCTAATACACCCGCAACGGTTTGTGAAAAGTTAAGCGCTGTATGCAATGCCACTAATCCACCTTGAGAAAAGCCTGCCAAGACAATCTTATTGGCGGGAATCCCCTGCTCCATTTGTTCTTCGATTAGCTCCATCAACACCGCGCTAGACTTTTCTAAACCATCAATATCGACCCTATCCGCAATATTCATAGATAATATGTCATACCAAGATCGCATAGACATGCCGCCATTTACCGTTACTGGTTGAACGGGGGCATGCGGAAACACAAAACGTATTGCGTGATGAGTGGGTAAATCTAATTGAGGTAAGATGCCTTCAAAATCATGGCCATCTGCACCTAATCCATGCAACCAAATAACAGCGGCATTTGCCTCAACCTTCGGTTCAACAACAATACTTTGATCTAAATCTTTTAGGGTGTAGTTTGGGTTCATCGTTCTGCCTAGTTTAAACAATAAAAATATAAAGCCCATTTAACCAGGCCTGGTAACTTACAAAACCAGCATTAAATTGCACTGTCATGATTTTATGAAAGTTTTGTGTACTTTCTATCGTGAGTTATTTTGTATGCTCTGCTAAAATAGCTCCATTTTAAAGGGTTAAACTCAAAATGAGAAACCCAATTACAGTACAAAACCAGACTCTATCGAGTACAAATTAAATTTTTGTACCTTCAAACGGGAATTATCAATGAGAATGCCTCTATTTATTAGCTTAATTTTATGCTCAATATTGCTATCTGCTTGTGGTAAAAAAGGCCCTCTTTATTTACCTGAAGAGCCTAAAGAAGCGAGCAACACCCAACAATCTAACATAGAAAGTAGTGCATTACGTTTGCAAGCCCTTGAAAATCAATCGCAGCAGGAAAAATCATGACTCAAGCATTTAGCTTAAAAAACGATGGCCTTTATGCCGAAAACGTCAATATCGAATCTTTAGCCCAGGAGTACGGTACACCACTTTATATCTATTCGCGTAGTGAGTTTGAAAACCGTTGGTTGGCGTTTGATTCTGCTTTTGGTTCACAACCTCATTTGGTTTGTTATGCCGTTAAAACCAACTCAAATATTGCCGTGTTAAATGTATTAGCTAAGCTTGGCGCGGGCTTTGACATTGTCTCTTTAGGTGAGCTAGAACGCGTATTAAAAGCGGGCGGCGACCCTAAAAAAATCGTTTTCTCTGGTGTTGCTAAACAATCGGTTGAGATTCGTCGAGCCTTAGAAGTCGGTATTCGCTGTTTTAACCTTGAATCACACGCAGAGCTAGACCGTATTCAAGCGGTTGCTGAAGAAATGGACTTAATTGCCAATATCTCTATTCGTGTTAACCCTGATGTAGATGCCAAAACCCATCCCTATATTTCAACCGGTTTAAAAGATAATAAATTTGGTGTGGATATTACAACTGCACCCGAACTATATGCTGATGCCAGTGCTTGCTCACATATTAACCCAATTGGAATTGATTGCCATATTGGTTCTCAGCTAACCGAGATAACGCCGTTTGTTGATGCCTTAGAGCGTGTTTTAGCCCTAAAAAACACTTTATCTGAAATGGGTATAGATATTCATCACCTAGATTTAGGCGGCGGACTAGGCATTCAATACACAGATGAAACCCCACCACCAATTAAAGAGTACATTCAAGCACTGCTCACAAAGCTAAATGACTCTAACATTGAAGTGATTGTTGAACCAGGCCGTGCGATTGCCGGTAATGCTGGCGTTCTAGTGACTGAAGTGGAATATTTAAAACCAACCGAGCACAAAAACTTTGCCATTATTGATGCGGCAATGAATGATTTAATCAGACCTGCTCTGTACCAAGCTTATCAAGAAATTGTACCCGTTGTTCCAAGAACGGATGGCCACGAAGCACAATGGGATTTAGTGGGTCCTGTTTGTGAAACGGGGGATTTCTTAGGTAAAGACAGAACACTGAATTTGAAAGCGGGTGATTTGCTGGCGGTGAAATCAGCGGGAGCTTACGGATTTACCATGAGCTCGAACTACAACACGAGACCTCGTGNCGCAGAAGTCATGGTAAAAGATAACCAGGCCTGGTTAATTCGCCCACGTGAAACCTATGAAGACCTAATGGGTTCTGAACAGATTATTCAAGACTAAACTATCTAGCCTTACTATGTACTTTTAACACCGTGAAGCTAAACACAAATACCAAGCTACCCCTTGGAATAAATTGTGTAATGTTCTTAACGAATTGAACGATTAAAAAATGCTGCTGTTTGAGTGTAGCTCGCGAAACGAGTTCAGCATTTTCAGTGAAAGAGTTTAGAGCTTACCAATTTATGGAGCGGGGTTCATTTTTTTGGTTACTATTTTGTTGAACGACAAAAAAGTAACGGGAAGCCTAACGTTGAAATTAAAGATGTATAGATATTGAAAAGGCTTCTCAATAGTCGCGCAAATACCATCTAACAAATTTGAGCGACGTTCATCACAATAGCAACCAATACTACTCTTGCCTTAACTGACCCGCTTGCCATAGATGCAACGTAGAAAGCTGTTTTGCCCCGGGCAGCACATTGTCTAGACCTCTTACTCTTAGAATTGAATGCATCTCCATCACCTGGTTAATTTTTTCAGGGTTCTCTGGTAAATGAGAGTGTGTTAAGGCTCCCCAAATACCTTCGTCATCCTTCCAGGCAACCAAGATAGCATTACCCTGCTGAGCCGAATGAAAATCCGTTAACCAAATATGCTCTTGAACCTGGCTTAAAGCAATCCAATCCTCCAAACTATGTAATGCCTTGGGTTCAATGGTTAAACGCTGTTTTAAATGCTCTTTAGTTGCCGTATGTAGCTTTACTTTAGCCGGACTGACTTTCTCAATCACTAAAAGCAACCAGGCCTGGTAGAACTCAGTCACTTCAACTAAATAACGACAGTTACCAATTTTATTGACCGCTTCGGATTCAAGTTCTAAAAACTCTGCTGCTCGGTAAGCGTCTTCTAACTGTGCAATCATGCTTTGACATTGCATAGGCCTGCAAGGCAGTTGCGCTAAAGCATGATGCAACTTACTACCGATTAACTCTGGAAAACGTGCCGCTAACGAGAGTGCCATAGAATTAATTCTTGGCAAAGACTGCAACGCAGTTAAACGTTGTTCATCCAATAGGCATGTTTCAACTTGTGCCGCAATTTCTGGGCTAACCCAACGTAATCGTAAATTGGTTAAAAATTTAATCGTTTCCGAACCACCCGGCCAGCCAACCGTAGCAGCAATTTGTGCACGTTTACCTGATAACAAAGCCACAATTTCAGGCTCCGCTAGTTTTGAGGTAATTAAACGCCAAGCCAACATCGGCGCATGATCAAGTAACTCAAGCACTTGAGGGTATTTACCTGCGTAGTGTAATAGGGTCATTTGATGCGAAGGAAACAATGCACAACTATCTTGCACCCATTTCGGAATTTGCTTGCGCCAGTCTGAAAAAAATTGATGATTAGACCAGCCCATAATTTTAAAGTAGGCTGGATAATTTGGAATCGGCTGAGCACTCATCATCATGTTATCCCAGCTGATAATAGTGACTACTCCCTCTGCAGGAAAAAGTTTGCGAGCATCTATGTAGAGTAGTTGCTCAAACTCATCCCAAAAACAGCTTTTAGCAAGTTGCTGTTGTTTGTGGTCGGTTGCGGTCAATAAGACTGGCGATTTCATGTTGGTATTTTTCTCGCTAAACCTATCCCCAAATTACCAACTAGGAGAAACTTTTGAAGAATAAGGTTTTAATGTATTCGGTTTCTGGAATCGCTGGGTGTATAGGGTGATCTGGCCCTTGATGTCCCTGATCAAACAGCTGAACATTACGGTCAATATGACGAGAAGCAGACTGTACCACTTGCAATAAGTTATCGCGTGTTAAGTGATGTGAACAAGAGGCTGATACTAAAATCCCGTCCTTCTCTAAAACACGCATAGCGAGTTCGTTCATACGACGATAGGCTTCAAAACCTTGTTTAAAATCTTTTTTACGTTTAATAAAAGCTGGCGGATCAACAATCACCACATCAAACTTTTCAGCTTCGGCTTTAAGCGCATTTAGTACATCAAACGCATTTCCTTGAATAGTGGTCAACTTGTCAGCCACACCATTCAAAGCTGCATTATGATCAACACCATCTAACGCAAACTCAGAAGCATCAACACAAGTCACAGATTCTGCTCCTGCAGTCGCTGCTGCAACACCCCAACCGCCCAAGTAGCTAAATACATCTAAAACACGCTTACCTTTTACTAAACTTTGTAAACGCTTACGAGAACAACGGTGGTCATAGAACCAACCGGTTTTTTGGCCGTTTTCTACTGGGATTTCAAATAGCGTATCGTTTTCTGTAATGACGATAGATTCTGGTAGCTCTCCCAGAACAACTTCTTCATACAAAGGTAAGCCTTCAAGCTTACGACTAGCGGTATCGTTTTTCATCACAATCGCTTGAGGATGATATAAATTCTCTAAAACTTGAACAATATCATCCTTAACCACTTCCATTCCAGCGGTGGTAATTTGTACGGAAAAAACATCACCAAAACGATCAATTACCAGGCCTGGTAAACCATCAGAATCACCAAAAACCAAACGATAAAAAGGTTGATCAAAATGCAATTCACGTAAATCTTGAGCCGCTTGAATACGCTTTTTAAGGAATTTAATGTTGAAATCAAGCTTGGTACTGCGGCTTAAAATACGTGCGCAAATTAACGTATTTGGATTTACATACCCCATTCCTAGAGGCTTACCTGTTGATGCTTCGATAATCACCTGCTGGCCAGGTTCAAAGTCTTTTAACGGTGTAGCTTGAGTATCAACTTCATTACTATAAACCCAAACATGGCCTTGTTTAATACGGCGTTCTTCATTCTTTTTTAATCGTAAACTGGCTAACATTTTGGGTTCTCTTTTCTATATGTTTTGTTGATTTAAAAACGTAAAAGAGGCTTAACCTAAGTTTCCTTATGGCTAAACCTCTTTGAGATATATCTGTGTTTGGTTGTTTTAGATTAAAACTATTTCAGCCTTTCTTACTGTAGTGACGACTAGCCATCAATCATTTTCTGATACTCTTCATCAGACAGTAAGTCTTCTAATTCACTCGCATCATGAGCGGCAATTTTGAACAACCAACCACCATCGTAAGGTTCTTCATTAATCAATTCAGGATCATCTTCTAATGCTTCATTTATCTCAATAATTTCACCACTTACTGGTGCATAAATATCAGAAGCTGACTTGACCGATTCCAATGACATCGCTTCTTCACCTGCGGCAATATCAGTACCTAGCTCTGGAAACGTCACACTCATTAGTTCACCGAGGGACTCCTGAGCAAAATCAGTAACACCTACTATGGCAACACCGTTTTCATCAATATAAACCCACTCGTGAGTTTCTGCATACTTTAAATGGCTGGGTAAAACACTCATCCTCGTTCCTTTTAGGATTCATCACTATAGGGTGCATTATACTGAATTCTCAGACTACAATGCTTCGATTGAATAAGTGATTTACTCGTTTGTAATATCCAGGTTATCTTCTGCCACTTCCACTCGGTTTCGGCCTTTCTTTTTAGCTTGATAAAGTGCATCATCTGCACGTTTTAAAATGGTTTTGTTATTATCCCAACGAGTCATACTTACCACACCAAAACTTATTGTTAAGCTGGTTGGTAAGGTGTGTGAAGGTAAAGTTTCTACGGCTTTACGTAAACGTTCTGCTGTTTGAATAGCCTGCTCTAAATTTGTTTCTGGCATAACTACCGTGAACTCTTCGCCCCCTATCCTACAGAACACATCTGTTTCTCTTAACAACTCACTAATGACTTCACATAATGTTACTAACACTTGATCACCCACCTCATGACCATAAGTGTCATTGATGTTTTTAAAATGGTCTATATCAAACAACAACAAAGCGAGTTCAGAATGATATCTATGTGCACGCTGTATTTCTTGCACCAGCATTCGGTTAAAGATCAAACGATTTGATATACCTGTTAACGTATCAGTTTCAGACAAAAGCTCCAACTGCTTTTTATAGAGTTCTTGACTGGTAATGTTATGCATTATTACGCTACATAAAGGCTTTTCATAAATATTTATTTGTGCAACTTTCACCTCAAAAAACTGCTTTTCACCATCTTTTAAAATCACTGCTTTATGATTTTTATCTGGGCGCCTTAGCACGTAATCAAGCCAAAATTCACCATCAATTTCTCGTTGCAAATAACCTTTTTCATTTTCAAAGGTATCGCATACACAGCTATACGTTTGTAAAAACTTGCTGAGTGTAGAAAACTCAGAATAAAACTCAAAAAACTGCTGATTGGCTTCAATAATACGTAAGTAATCTGAAACAAAAATAATCTCAGATGCCGAGTCAAGTATATGACGATAGTAACTCAAACCTTTATCTGAACGCTGTTTAAGGACATATAGAGCACTTAATAACAATGTTAAAATAAAAAGTACTATCGATGCATATAAATACTGTTTGTTAAGGTGTTCAAGTTCTGCGATTCCTAACTTTTCAACAGGTTCAAAAGTAAACCAATACCCCATAATTAAGCCAGTATCATCTTTAATTAAGTGCTGGGTTATGAAATATCCCTCATACACTCTCTCAGGTATAATTTTTGCAATGTTTTGTTCACCTAAGCGCTCTAAAAGAGCTAAATACTCAGGGTTAGCCCCACTATTTAGCCACATGATAATCATTAACAAAAATACCCGTTTGAGCTTTGGTTAGCTGTTTTCTAAAGCGTTTCTCAACTAAGACAACCGAATCTACTCCATGCATTCTTTTTAGCTGGTCAGTCAAAGGCGTAACATGTGACACCACTTCAACAATACCTAACAGAGTCTGTGTTTCATCCCATAAAGGTACCATCGATTTAAATGTTAGATTAAACCTACCCACACTAATGGCTTGAATAACTTGAGGTACATTTAAAATATCACGTACATCACGTCTTGCATCAAATAGAGAATCGCCTGTTTTAGAAGTCCAGCTACGATAACGACTCACGCCTTTTGTATCTAATACCTGAATCCAAAGTTGACTATAGTTAGTATGTAAGGCAAGTTGTTCTAATAACACCTTAAAATTTAGAGGTGATTTTTCATCTTCAGCACAAGTCCTACATAAAAACTCACGAATTTGCTGACTTTCTGATAATGCCAGAGCAACGGCCATCGCTGATTCGCGACGGTCATCTACTAAACGATTAATCTCGTGAGCTAAGATCTGTTGATGAGAGGAAAGAACGTCATTATAAAGCTTGGTCTTAGTGTTGTTATGTAGCAAGTAAATGGATATTACTAGCAACATAACCACTAACCCTGTACCTACAGCAAACGTTTTTGTTGTTTTAAAAATCGTCATAGTAAACGAATTTAACCACCTTATTATTTTGTTAACTCACTATAAAAGAGGCTACTAGCGTTTCTTTATATAAACAGCTAAATTACTATTCTATCTTTAGAGTTTGCCTCTTTTTTAGCGGTCTTGCAAATCCTTTAGCCATTCATAATATGCATGGCGCATCCTTACTAATTAATAACCTAACTTAAACTCCGTATAAAGCGATTTTTTAGCTCACCACACTCACCAGGCCTGGGGAGTTTAGTTATGACTCAATCCTTCTCAAAATTGAGAAATAGTGGCTGTTACTACACCCCAAATCACAATATCAGATGACTCTTTTACTAAAATAGGCGGGTAGTTTTCATTTTCGGGTACTAGCCAAGTCCCAGTAGACTTCATTGAAAGGCGTTTAACCGTTAGCTCACCATCTAAAGCCGCAATGACAATTTTTCCATCTTGCGGTTCAATACTTTTATCTACCACTAAAATATCACCGTCTAAGATACCTACATCTTTCATAGAATCACCCTGAACAGAGAGTAAAAACGTGGCCTCTTTATTACGTATCAGCTTATCATTCAAATCTAAGCGCGCCTCAATATAGTCTTCTGCGGGGCTTGGAAAGCCCGCTACCACTTTATGGGCATATAGGGGTAAATCAACTTTTTCGCTGGTGTCTTCAGGTATATGCCAAACAAATGGTGAGTCATTTTGTGCTTGGTTAGAAGGTATATAAGACTGGGACTGCTTTAACGATGTTGTATTTTGCAAACTCAACCAGGCCTGGATGGCCGAAACCTTAGACTGCGGGATGCGCATAACCTTGGTAGGTTCACCAAACTTCCCTGAGCCTTTTTTGCGCCCAGAACCTTCTCTGACTCCACCATGAGAGATAGGAGCAATCGATTCTTTTTTAGTGCTGTTTTTTGACATTAGCTAACCCACTTAAATTTCATTTTTTAACACAACTTGAATTATGTTACACTTTTCATAAAACTATTCTATCAAAAAGAAAGTCTCTCTCCAATGCCCATTTACGCACTAGTGGACGGCAACTCATTTTATGCCTCCTGCCAAATTGCTTTTCAACCCAACTTAATTAATCGTCCAGTAGTTGTGCTATCCAATAATGATGGCTGCATTGTGGCAGCTAACAGCATTGCTAAAAGTTTAGATTTAACTCACACCTCACCAAACTCTTTGGGCAACGGAGGCTACCGCTCCGCGACACCGAACAACATGATGTTTCAACCTTTTTTTAAGGTTGCGCCTATGCTTAAAAAACATAATACCGCGGTCTTTAGTTCTAACTATGAACTCTATGCCGATATGAGCCAACGTATGCACTCTATTAGTAGCCAATTTGCAGTTAGACAGGAAATTTATTCCATTGATGAGAGCTTTTTAGACTTTACAGGCCTGCCAAAAGAGAACTTACACAACCACGCTTTAGAATTAAAACAGCGCATTATGCAATGGATAGGCATACCTGTAGCTGTCGGTATTGGGCATTCAAAAACTCAAGCTAAGCTTGCTAATCACTTAGCTAAAAAACAACCCAATGGCGTTCTAGACTTAACCCAAATGCAAGACAGTACCTTGCATGCAATCTATAAAACAGTTCAGGTAAAGAGTATTTGGGGAATCGGAAAACAGCTATCGCAACAACTCATCAACCAAGGAATTGAAAGCGCTTATGACTTAGCAACGGCTGACCCAAAAAGTTTAAGAAAACGGTTTTCAGTTAATATTGAACGCACCGCTTTAGAATTAAATGGCCAGGCCTGCTTAAGCTTTCATGAAAGCCCAGCCAATAAACAGAACATTGTTTCATCACGCTCTTTTGGTCAAAATGTAATCGATTTTTCCATTATGCGAGAAGCTGTCAGTAGCTATACAGCAACGGCAGCAGAAAAACTTAGAAAACAACAAAGCACTTGCCAGGCTTTGACTGTATTTATTACCACGCCGCCATATCAAGAACGTTTACCACAGTATCGAAATCAATACACTCTGCCGCTTATCTATCCAACAGACAGTACCATATTACTGACCAAAATCGCTTTACGTGCTTTACAACATATTTGGATAGAGGGATATCAGTATCAAAAAGCGAGTGTAATGCTCTCTAAAATACAACCTAAAACGAGCTTACAAACGGATTTATTTGCACCTGAACCCAAGTTTTCAGGCAATCCAAAATCAGATCAACTCATGAAAACGCTCGATACAATAAATCAACAGATGGGCAAAAACACCCTGCAACTAGCCAGTAGTGGCTTGCAAAAAAATCGTTGGAAAATGAACCGTAACTTAATGTCAAAACGTTACACAACTCATTGGCAGGAACTATTAACCGTAAAAGCGTGCTAAAAAAATTAACAATGCTATTCAAGGAGTTATGACTAAACCGTCACCATCTCATCTTCTTGTGACTTCTCTAACAGTGACACAAATTCTTTATATTCGACAGGACGACTCATTAAGTAACCTTGTAATAGATTACAGCCTTGGGAAACCAACCAGTCAAATTGTTCCTGAGTTTCTACCCCTTCTGCCACCAGCTCTAATCCAAGTTTTTGCGCCATACCAATGGTGGCACTACAAATCGTCGTATCACTTTCATCATCAGGAATACCATCCACAAAAGATTTGTCAATTTTAAGCTCTGAGATAGGTAGCTCTTTAAGATACGACAACGATGAAAAACCGGTTCCAAAATCATCTAAAGCAAATGTAAAGCCCATCTCTGACATTTCGGAGAACAATGCTTTAGTGTTTAACGCATTGTCTAAGAAAGCACTTTCGGTAAATTCAAAGCGTACTTTATCAGGAGAAACATCTTCATGCTGAAAAGCATTAAGAAGTCGAGAAGTTAAGTTCGGGTTGGTAAGCTGTTTGATACTGAGGTTTATCGATATATGATCCAAAGTGCTTTCTTCAAATAGGTTAGCCATATTTGAAATATCATGCAGCACTCGATTCACCACAAACATTCCTAGCTCATCAATTAACCCAGCCTCCTCAGCAACCGGAATAAATTCAGCGGGTGAAACAAACCCGACTTCTGCTGAATTCCAGCGAACTAAAGCCTCGGCCCCCATCACCTGTTTTTTGGCATCATACTGTGGCTGATAAACCACAAAAAATGGTGACGAAGACAAAGTAGAAGCACTTAAGTCATTACGTAAAGCAACCTCCATTTTGAAGCGTTCTGCCATACTTTCACCAATCGATTCCGAATAAAACCTAAAGGTGTTTTTACCCATTTCTTTAGCCTGATACATTGCAGTATCTGCCTGCATCAACAAGGTACTGACAGTATCATCAATACAATCACTCACCGTAATACCAATACTGCTAGAAATATAGACGTTATGTTCGCCAATATTGAGACCGCTTGTAAGAGAGTCTAGCAGGACTTCAGCCATCTGCTCACTTTGGAAAGCGGCAGTATCTTTGTTGTCCGAGAGTTCCGAAAAAAGCAGAACAAATTCATCACCACCAAAACGAGAGATAGTGACGCTATCAGGCATAATATCTCTTGCATTCGCATATTGAGACCTTTGCACGAGTCAGGAGCAAAAAATCCTAAATCTCATGCCTAGCTCAATCTGTGTAATTTAAAATAATCCCATTATCAAAAACAACAATGGAATCCTAAAATGGCCTGGAAAAACCTATCCCAAACCTCACTTGCTGATGACCTTATTCA
>JGI11705J14877_10001702_pt1 | contig 12358 bp, 12 predicted proteins | sample Etolaghawater15m_FD_14877 | JGI IMG/M metagenome (IMG submission 14877) | reverse complement strand
TGGCGGGCATTGATATTCACTCCGGTAAACGTTCGAAGAAGTTCATCCAGCGATGTTGCAGAGGAATTTCGGATCTGCTGCCGGCCAATCACAGAAACATTTCGTCCACTGGACTGCAGCGGAGTAGATAGGTGAGTTGCCGTAACCATGATTCGGTCGAGTTCCAACATTGTGTCTGGTAGGATGGCTGACGTTACAGAATCGGGTGGGGCTGCTACGGATTGCTTATCGGGGAGTGAGGGTTCTGACGCAAACACATTGAAGCTCACAAGAAAGTTGAAAAGCAGAACCATAAAAAGTGATGCAATGGATTTCATCTTCGTATGGCAGTTGTGATCGTTGTGAAAGGTGTGATAATTGTGACAGGTCTAACCAGTTGTGGCAGGTGAGCCTATCTTAGTAGCTCTAGGAATAACTCTACATGCAGCATTTCTTCTGAAAGATTAGTACAGGGTGTATGTGGAGTTGGCGGAATAGAGAAAGTTTAAATGCTGTGTTATAACAAAGTAAAGAAAGTTGATGTCGGGGCGACAGGATTTGAACCTGCGACCTCTCGGCCCCCAGCCGAACGCGCTACCTGGCTACGCCACGCCCCGATCTATCTGTATTTCATCAAAATTGAATCAAAATCGTATCGAAATCTCATCGACAGATAAGAAGATCAAAAACAGACCTTGAAAATAGAAGTTCGGCGGACGAAATTCAATTACGATGCAATATATTTTTATGAACATAGTGTTCAGAATTTTTTCAGGAACCCATTTAGTGTTGGCATTTTGCTACAAAAATGTTGTATGTTTGTGTTTTTATATACAGTTTAATGGATATACGTTGACGTTATCAATTCAAATCGTTTCTTTGGTAATGAATAAACGTTTTTGCTCGACTCATTGAATAACTACTTCTAACGTTTTTTTTCACTCGAGCTCCAAATTTATCTACACTACGTAATCTCTCAGGTTGGTCTGCTTATGATACCTGTAACAAAACCATTTGTACCGGATTATTTCGATTACCAGCATCTTCTTCAAGGAATTTGGTTTCGAAATTGGTGGACAAACAACGGTCCGGTTCTACAACAGTACCAGCAAGCTCTGCAGGACTATTTGGGAGTGGATAGTGTGCAGATCCTTGGTAACGGAACCCTGGCACTACAGCTTGCCTTTAGGGCACTCGACCTGAAAGGCAAGGTGCTCACTACCCCGTTTTCTTATGTTGCAACCACCTCGAGCCTTGTCTGGGAGGGGCTGGAACCGGTATTTGTGGATATAAATCCCCAGACCTTCAATATAGATCCGGAAAAGATTGAGGAGCGGGTTGATGAACAAACATCTGCGATTTTGGCTACGCACTGTTTTGGCAATACCTGCGATATCGATCGAATCGATGCCATTGCAAAGAAGTATGGCTTGAAAGTGATTTACGATGCATCACACTGTTTTGGAACGCTCTATAAGGGTCGACCTGTCTTCGAGTTTGGAGACATCAGCACCTTGAGCCTTCATGCAACCAAGCCGGTTCATTGTGTGGAAGGAGGTGCCATTTTTGCCCGCGATCCACAGGTGCAAGAGCGAATTTTCTACATGCATAACTTCGGACACGATGGACCGGAATCATATCGTGGGCTGGGGATTAATGCCAAAAATTCCGAACTGCATGCCGCGTTGGGGATGGTAGTGCTGAAACATGCCGATGTCATTCTNGAGAAAAGATCCGAAGTGGCAGCCCACTATCAACAACTGTTGTCCGGTTCGAGACTCTCTTTTCAGGGGATTCAGGAACACTGTAGCCCCAATCATGCGTATGTTCCTGTTGTATTTGAAACCGAGGAAGCTCTGCTCCATGTCAAATCGGCACTAGAAAAACACCAGATCTATCCAAGACGATATTTCTACCCCGGCCTGAACCAGCTTCCATATGTGGCGACTGCGCCCTTTTCTGAACCTACCCCCGTACCAGTTTTGGAACATGTATCGAAGAGAATCATCTGTTTGCCAACATATTTCGAACTGGATGCAAAACAGCGGGAAGAGATTGCAAGAATCATCATTCAAACCCTTGAGGAGAAAGAAATTGTATACAGCGCATGAGTTCCACTGTGCCTCGACTTCCACAACGAGTTCCAGGACTTTCGCGATGAAGCGTCCAGGCTGCTGCGAAGAGCGTCCAGGCTGCTGCGAAGAGCGTCCAGGCTACCGCGATGAAGGGTAGTTTCAGTGCTGTAGTACCTATAACTCAGATGCGTATCCCATCAACCCGAAAAAATAGATAGTATAAGCAAAACGATGAAACGAAACGATTAAATAAAACTATGATGAAAACAATCGATAAGAATGAGTTTTTGGCCCATCTGCATGAACTGTTGGAGCTGGAGAATGGGCAGACATTGGGATGGGACACTCGACTATTGGAGATTGAGGAGTGGGATTCGCTTGTGGCACTTTCGTTCATGGCTCTTGCAAAGGAGGAGTATGATGTGGAATTGGGCGGAGATGACATTCGAGGGGCGGAAACTGTACAGGATTTTTACGATCTGCTGGTGAATGCATAGGGGGCAAAACATAGGGGGTAAGACACAAATCAAATCATAAAAATGGGAAAATCATGAAAATTACAGCACCTGTATCAGAGATTCAGAGACTGGTTGATGAGGGAGCGTACAGTCAGACAACGTTTCAAAAAGATGTGCTGGAAACGCTGGGATTTTTCGTCCTTCGTGCCGGGATTGGCAAGGAGAATGCCGAACGGTATTTGCATACCTACCGGGAGCTGAGTGCGCAGGGGGTTTTGATGCGTTCGGAGTTTCATAGCACCGAGGTGAAGATTAGCCATGTGGATCATTTTGATGATCTGCCGAAACTTGCTGAGTTGCAAAATGTATGGCCACACCTGTATGGCGGCATCGTGGGAACCAGTTTTAAGCGGATTTTGGCAAAGGCGGCAGACTCTCCGAATCCTGTAATTTTGCATCAGGATATCTGCTATCAGTATGGGGAAACGGAGCAGTATTCGTTTTTCATTGCGCTGACGGAGTGTGGTTTGACGAACGGTGGGTTGAAGTTTTATCCGGGCACCCATAAATTGGGCTATCTTGGGGATGCAGGAACGTTAAACCCGGAGATTTTGCCCGACGGCTTGCCGGTTTGTTCGCCGGTGCTGTATCCAGGTGATGTGGTCATTATGCACTCTTCGACCTGGCATTTTTCCGATAAGTTTGTTTCCGGGAATGAGAGAATTTATATCGAACTGCACGTGTTGGACGGGAACAGCCCGTTTTCTCGGGAAACGATTGCAGGTACTCCTACAAACGGGTGGAAGGTGGATTACGATCCGGTGATGCGGGAAGATGCAAACTTTTTTGTGCGTTCGCGGAGTCAGTCCTTGAAAGAGGCGCGGGCAGAGTTGGCGGAATTGCAAGAACTTCGGGGCTGATGCGAGGGACGAAAGGGATGCAAGATCCCGTTTCCTCCGGATTTGATGACGGTATTCTTGCCGAAGCGCGGGAGCATCTGCGGCAATTTGTGTTGCGCTCTTCGCAAGAGATGTCTGCAACAGGTCGGATGCTCGATATCGGTGCTCAGGGCAGAACGTACGTTCGAGATAGTTTTCCGGGGTGGGTGATCGAGTCCCTGGATCTGGTGGACGATTACAACCCCGATTATGTAGGCGACATNACTCTTACAAATGAGGCGATTCCCGATCATCATTTTGATGCAGTTTGTTGCCTTGAGGTGCTGGAGCACACGGTCGATCCGTTTGCGGTGATCCATGAGTTGCGCCGTATCCTAAAACCAGGCGGGGTCCTGCTAATTTCTGCACCGCTGAATTTTCGGATTCACGGTCCGTTGCCAGATTGTTGGCGATTTACCGAGTATGGCTGGCGAGTGTTGCTCAAAGATTTTGAGATTCTGGAACTGGATTCGATGGAGAGCCCGGACCGGGCGTTGTTTCCTGTGAAGTATAACATCCGTGCCAGGGTCGACCATGCGAGTAACATCAACCCGAGAACAATCATATTTCGCCGGATTGAATGAGTTGAACGGGGTCTGGAAACAACAATTGAAGGTAAAGCTGAACCCAATGACAAAATCAGACGAAAAAACGAAATATGATGCGTACTGGGATATTTGTGAGAAAGAGTCCCATACCCGGTATCCCTACGTATATGACGAGCCCTGTGTGATTACCCGCAAACGGTTTGCCGATTTTGAGCGTTTGCAAAAGGGGCTTTACAAGGCGTTCCGCTATTTTATGCCTCGATATCAGGAGTATGAGGATATCATCGAATATTCGCCGAAGAGCAAAGCGATCGTATCTCACTTCGACCTGGAGACGATTCGGATTGGCTTTTACCGGCCGGATTTTGTGATTCCGGAAAAGGGGGAAATTAAGATATGCGAGCTTGGGTGCCGCTACTACGAGGCATACTGGGGGCATGGACATTTTGAATACATCATGGAGAAGCGATGCCGGTGCTCTAACGCCAACGGGGGGGATAGGCGCATCATCGATAAGGTGATTGACGGTGCGTATCGATGGTGGACCGGCCTCGATCAGTCCCTTACCGTGTTGCAGGGTCGCGACCGTGAAGGGGACATCCGTTTTTACCGGCCCTACTTTCAGGAGATGGGAACTCGAATGCGTTACATCTATCCGGATACGCTGGCAGATCAGCTGGATCTGCTGCAGGATGGACCTGTTTTGAATGCGTTCTCTCAGATGGAGCTGGAGGAACTGACCTCGGAACAGCTTTCGTACCTTGCACAGGCAGATTGCCTGAACCCGCTTTCCACGGTGATTCTGCTGCACGACAAGCGGTTTTTGGCCGTTTTGTATGACGATGAGTTTCGGGAGGCTGCGCTAGGCAATGAGGAGGCCGACTTTATGGCACCGTTTTTGATCCCAACCTTCACGCGGAAACAGGATCCTGCCATTTGGGAAGATGCATACCGGAACAAAGATGGGTATATCTTAAAACCGCAACTGCTGGGTAAGAGTGAGGGGATTGTACCGGGCCCGTTGGTTACGGAGGCGGAGTGGAAAGCATTTTTCGACTCGGAAGAGATCGAGACCATGGTGCTTCAGCATTTTGTTCAGCAACGAACGTTTAACGCATCCATCGATGGGAAGAGGTTTCAGGATTATGGAACCGGGATTTTGCTCTGCCTGGAAGATGAGTTGCAGGGGCTTGGTCAGTTTCGAATGTCGAGTTGCGAGGTAATCAACTACATTTCTGATGACAGGAAGATGGTACCCTGGATTACGGACGAGCACGAGTCCTACCACGGTAACTATTTTCTTTTGTGATGATTTCCTATGATTTTTCCTCCTGATTTTCTGTATGCAAGGCAGAGCGTAATTGAAAAATAGATGACCAGCAATGACTGCATTTGACCTTCATAACAAACACATTTTGGTAACCGGCGCATCGTCGGGGATTGGCCGAGGTGTGGCACTTCAGTTGGCGTCTGCCGGTGCGCGCCTTACGATTGTGGGACGCAATGAAGAGCGGTTATTCGGGGTGATGGAGATGCTGAATGGGGTAAAGAAGGAGAGGTCAGCTGATGCAGGAATTGGGGTTGATGGGGTCAATGGGGCAGAGCATGGGTTCATTGGGGCAGAGCATGGGTTCATTGGGGCAGAGCATGGGTCCATTGGGATGGATGGGGATGCAGTGGCGGGCTTAAATGCACAGAAGCACCGAATGATTGTCGGCGATCTTACCGAGGAATCGCACTTGTCGGCTATACTCGAATCGCTGGGGGATAGTGGCGGTAGTGGCGGGCATATTCACGGCATTGTGCACGCGGCGGGGCAGATCAAGCTGGTTCCATTTGCATTTCAGCATGAGGTGGGGATCCGAGAGCTGATGGAGGTGAATTATTTTGCGCCGGTACGATTGGTGCATCGGATCCTGAAGGCAAAGAGGATTCGGAAAAACGGTTCCGTGGTGTTGATTTCATCGATTACCGGATCTCATCGTGGAACGGGTGGTGGGACGATTTACGGAAGTAGTAAAGGGGCGCTTGAGGGGTTGGTGCGATCGCTGGCGGTAGAGCTTGGCCGTTCGAAGATTCGGGTGAATACGATTGCTCCCGGAGTTGTCGAAACCGAGGCGATTGAGAAGATTCGTAAACAAGTGTCGCCGGAGGCTATGGAGAAGGATATGCAACGATATCCACTGGGCCGGTATGGAACTCCAAGTGATGTTGCATATGCGGTGCAGTATCTGCTTTCGGACGCCAGCGCATGGGTCACAGGAACACGTGTGGTTGTGGATGGTGGTTTGAGCGCACAAGCGTAACCTATCAACCCGAACAAAACAGAAGAGTTGTGACAAAAAACGATGGATTCGCTGGGTTTCATGATGGGAATTGAATACATCGAAAGAATCGAAAAAACAGAAAGACATATACATAAACGGTAGCGGCATGGCATACATCGATAAGATTTCGACCTATTTTCCGGCGCAGCGACGCACAAATGCAGAGATTAGCACGAAGTTTCCGGAGTGGCCGGTGGAGAAGATTGCGAACAAAACGGGGATTCATGAGCGGCGGATCAGTGCGGAGGGAGAGCTTTCATCGGATATGGCAATCGCGGTGGGGGAGCGGTTTTTTGAGGAGCACGAGGTTATGCGGGAGGAGATCGATTTTCTGCTGATTTGCAGCCAAAGTCCGGACTATTATTTTCCAAGTACGGCGTGTTTGGTCCAGCATGCACTGGGGCTACGGCGGGAGATTGGCGGGTTTGATTATACGCTGGGATGTAGTGGGTATTTGTACGGGCTGGCGATGGCGAACAGTTTTATCGATTCGGGGCTTGCGAAGAATGTGTTGCTGATAACGAGTGAAACGATTACGAAGTTTATTAATGAGAAGGATAAGGGGAATTTGACGTTGTTTGGGGATGCGGCAACGGCTACGTTTTTGCGGGCGGATGGGGGTGTATGCCGGCCGTCGAATTTTTCGCTTGGCACGGATGGGGGCGGGGCGCAGAATATTATTATGCATCGCGGGGGGATGCGGCAGCCGGGGTTCAAGGAGGGGGTGGTAAATGAAGATCGGTATGGGAATGTGTTCGATAAGAATTATTTGTATATGGATGGGCCGGAGGTTTTCACGTTTACGCTGAATACGGTGCCAGGGATGGTGAAGAGGGTATTGGCAGAGGCCGGTCTTGATAAAGAGGATGTGGATCTTTTTGTGTTTCATCAGGCCAATGGGTATATGCTGGAGCAGTTGAGGAAGTTTATCAGGATTCCGAAGGAGAGGTTTTATTTTTGCCTTAAGAAGAGCGGGAACACGGTGGCATCGACGATTCCGATTGCGTTGAAGCAGGCACATGCGGAGGGGCGGTTGATGAAGGGATCGAAGGTGATGCTCGCGGCATTTGGAACGGGGTATTCGTGGGGTGGGTGTGTGCTTACGTATGAGGGGGGGCTGTGATGAGTGCTGCGAAGAGTGCTGCGAAGAGTGCTGCGAAGAGTGCTGTGGAGAGTGCGGGGATGAGTTCCTCGTTGGACACCTCATTGAAGCGNCTGATTATTATTGGGGCCCGGAATCTGGGCCGTGAGATCTACAGCCTGGCGACANAGTGCACGGAGAATGGGACCGAGTGGGAGATCGCAGGATTTTTGGATGAACGCAAGGACACTCTTGAAGGTGCCGGCTATGATGTGCCGGTTTTGGGTACGGCGGAGGCGTATGAGCCCCGGAAGGAAGATCGATTTGTGTGTGCGATCGGTGATCCGGCGTATAAGAAGAAATATGTAGAGATGATTCGGGCAAAGGGTGGCATTTTTACCAATTTGATTCATCCCACCACGATTATCAACGTGCACGTTCGATTCGGGGTTGGGGTGATTGTGCAACCTTTTTGCCTGATTAGCAATGATGTTCGGATTGATGATTTTGTGACGATTCAGGCGAACACAACGATTGGGCATGATGCACATTGTATGGAGTATTGTCATTTGAGTGCATATACGTTCCTGGGTGGGTTTGTGAAGATGGGACGGGCTACGTTTACGGGAACCCGGGCAACGGTATTGCCGAAGATGAGTGCGGGGGATCACAGCAAAGTTGGGGCCAATAGTTTGGTGGTGCGGGATGTACCTCCGGGGGAGAATGTGTTTGGAAGCCCGGCGGCGAGAATCAAATCGATGGGGTAGGGGATGTATGTGGGGTTTGCCCAAATCTGTATGGATGCAGCGGAAATTCAACACGGTTGTAATTTTTTGTCGATCGGTTCGAAGTATCGTTCGTTTCCGTGGTTGAATAAGACGGCTACCGAGATTTTATCCATGGTTACACACATATAATAGAGTTTTAGGAGATGTGGAGATGAACGAGCAAACAAAACCAAAGGTTAGCGTCATCATTTTGGCCTATAATCACGAAAAGTATATTCGGGAAACACTCGAGGGTGCAGTTCGTCAGCAGACCGACTTTCCGTTTGATGTGTATGTGCATGACGATGCTTCGAGGGATGAAACCCCTAATATTATACGAGAATACCAGGATCGATATCCTCATCTCATAAAGCCGATTTTTCAAAAAGAAAACCAGTTGATGAAAGGAGTGAAGATTTCTCAGAAGTTTGTGTTTCCGCTACTGGACTGTGATTATATCGCATTTTGTGAGGGGGATGATTATTGGTCAGATCCGAAGAAGTTGAGCAGGCAAGTGGCGTTTTTGGAGGAGAATCCGGAGTATGTGTATTGTGCGCATGATGTGGAGATGATCTATGAGGACGGGATGGCGGTGAAGGAGGTGTTTTATAAGAAGCCGCATGAGGGGAGTTTTTCGTTTACGTTTTTGGATCAGTATTTGAGTCATTTTGCGTCTACTCCGACGTTAATGGTTCGAAGTGCGTTGATGATTGGAGCGCCTGATCATGAAAGCGTGGTTTCTGGGGATCTGTACTATAATTTATATTTTTTGTCGAAAGGGAAGGGGTACTATTTGGAAGACAAAATGGTGGTGAAGCGAAGAAATAAAGGGGGAATTACAGGGAATTCGGAGTACAGGAAGAAAGTAGCGAAAGGGACGTATCTGCTTTGGAAGGAGGTTTTAATGTTTGCGCCGAAGGAGTATAGGGCGTTGGTGCGGTTTAAAGTGGCAGAATATCAGCGGCAATTGCTGAAAAATCGTAGCTTGGCACCGGAAATTTCGGGGTGGGAGTTGTTGGTGGGGGCGTTTCGGAACAATCCATGGTGGTTCATTGGGCAGAGCGAAGCGTTTCGCGCGAGGCTGTTACGGAAGGCTCGAAGCATGGGGGGGTAGTGGGAATGGACGGCACCTATTCTCTCGCGTTCAAGGTGCCCACTTTTTCCCAGTAAGGATCTGCTTTCATCACCACGGCTATCAATATTCCATTGTCGTTTTTGATGACATTAGCCTGGGATGATTTTAAGTCTGCGTTAATTTGCTCAGGGCTTAACTTGTACATTCCTCCTGCAGATGCATCAATGACCAAACCAATTAGCCCTCCAAAAACAAGATTACCCCATACCCAACCACTAACCTCACGAGTTAATGTTGTCTCATCGGCATGGTAACCATCGAGTTCAATTTTCACCATATATGATTTTGCTCGTTTCAAGTCGAGAATTATTGGAGTGCTCCCATATGCTTGACCAATGAGTGTAACGTTTGCATTACTGGGGTTGCTACTTATGCCAACTTCCTGTGTGGTCCCATGCATTATTGTGCGAGGCGAAAGCATTCCTGAACGATGGTTTCCATAATGTCGGGATCCCAGCCGTTCATCCAGTCGGCGTGCAAAGTGATACCACTTATCGTATTACTGTGATGAGTTGATTCTTGGGTGTTTCCGTCCCTGTATCTGACCTGGTGTATTTCAATTTGCTTGACGTTGCGAATCTCATCAACCCGAACAGAGCAGGAGAAATGAAATTTTTCATCGTAATGTCTATGTATTGGTAGTAATGTACTTGATTATTATAAATATAGTTATTATACTATATTGATGATAATATGTTTCAATTGTCGTATTTGTGCGGTACCTAGAACGTAACCATTTCTAATTGTATCTGCCAAGGAAAAGTAGCTGCCGATGAGTAGGTGGCTTCTAGAGAAGAAAGTGGCTGTTAAGAAGATATGTGTTGCAGAATGAACGAGGTTTCGCCCAATAATCAAACCCTGAATCAATAAAGTGACCCATAATGACAAATGTAAGTAGAGCAAACAGAACCCGAATGTACCGGGATGTCGAGTTTTTAACTGGAATTACACCTCACCGAAATCACGCAAATCTGAAATCACTGGAGCAAGCGTATCGGTATATCTGGACAGAGCTGGAAGTGGCTGGATATACGCCGGAAATGCAAACTTGGAGGGTGAGGGGGCATGAGTATCATAATGTGATTGCAAAGTTTCGACCCGATCTGGAGCGCCGGTTGGTGGTGGGTGCGCATTATGATGTGTGTTTTACCACGCCTGGCGCAGACGATAATGCCAGTGCGGTGGCAGGGCTGCTGGAAACGGCCCGATTGATTGCTGAAATCAATCCGAATCTGAATTTTGGGATCGATTTTGTGGCGTATTCGTTGGAAGAACCGCCTCACTTTGGTAGCGAATCTATGGGGAGTTACGTGCATGCACAGTCCTTGCATGAAGCTGGAACCAACGTAGTGGGAATGATCTGTTACGAGATGATCGGGTATTTTTCGGACGAGCCGGGGTCGCAGCAATATCCACATCCAGATTTGGCCCGTCTGTACCCTAGTACCGGGAATTTCATCGTGGTGGTGGGGATTGAGGAGCACAAGGCGTTTAATGAGGCGATCTACCAGGGTATGAGGCAAGCGGAGACGATTCCAACCGAGGTGATTCATTTTCCGGGGCCGGGTGGATTGGCGTCGATGTCGGATCACATGAATTACTGGACGTTTGGATTTCCTGCGTTGATGATCAACAACACGTCGTTTTTGCGTAATCCGCATTATCACGAGCCGACCGATACGATTGACACGCTTGATTTCGATCGGATGGCGGGTGTGGTGGATGCTCATGTGCATGCGTTGCAGGGGGTTGTGTTTTGATGAGAGGGTGGATAGGAAGAAAGAGTGGACATCGAGTGGGGATGAACAAAGTGAAGGGGGTTCATAAAAGGGAGGTAGACACGAACATAGAGTGGACATCAAGAGGAGTAAAAACCAATAGAAACTAAAAAGAACAAACGTATGGAAATGAATATGATGGAACTACAAACGGATACAAATCAAACGATAGAACATGATCATCACAACATCATCTACTTTACAACGGTTCAGGATCCGTTTGGCTGGTTGGACAATATGTATCCGGCACCGGTTCGGTTTGAGGATGCGATGGTTGGTGAGATGATGTTTGGTGAGATGACGTTTGGCTCTGCTGAGGCGCTCTTTCAATGGATGCGGTTTGACGGTCATCCCGATCTGCAGAGGCGGATTCATGCAGCGACGACTTCAAAGGGAGCGCGGAAAATCGCAAAAGATAACCGGGGTTTGCTGGGGAATGCGCGAAATTGGGATAACCAGCCGCTGGATCTCGGCAGGATGGAGCGTTGCCTGCGACTGAAGATGGAGCAGCACCCAGATTTGCGGGAGCGGCTGGTTGCAACGGGGGATCGGGTACTCATTAAAAACAGTGCACGGACGAAGGGGGGCGCGAAAAAGTTTTGGGGAGCGGAATTCGACCAGGCCACAAATTTGTGGAAAGGCGCAAACATCAAAGGGCAGATGCTGATGCAACTTCGCGAGGAGTATTCTGGGTGATGGGGTAGCAGTGCGACCAACAAAGAAAGATCGTGCTTAAGCAGCCACTGATGCCCGCAACTCCATCCAGAGCTCGCCCAGAACATTGGCTCCTTCCCATACGTTGGTCTCTTCGTTGTACACAGCACCCCAAAAACGAGCAGACTCGCGGTCTTTGTTGCTGCAATTTTCGATGAGAATCATGTCGCCGGTGTCACGGAGCATCTCCAAAAGATTCGGATGATGTTCGACTTTCAATTGCAGGCACAGTCGCATCCGGTCGAAATCCTTAAAATGTTCGTCCCAATGCTCACCGTGTTGCAAGAGATCCCTATTTACCCTGGCTCTCATTTTGGATCCCATGGGTGCTTTTTCATTGCGGATGAGTTCCTGCACATGCGGATATTCATCAAACCGAAGCCACTGAAACAAGTGCTCACTGGTTCGAAAATCGAGTCCCTTGTATGTGAGCGGGTAGGGACTCATGTTGCCAAGCCATCCAAATGGCTCTCTGACGGCGGTAAAAAAGATAACCTTGTCGTGATCGTGCGGCGTGATTTTTTTCTTGAACTCTTCAATATCGAAATGGGAAGTGGA
>JGI11705J14877_10001701_pt1 | contig 12359 bp, 7 predicted proteins | sample Etolaghawater15m_FD_14877 | JGI IMG/M metagenome (IMG submission 14877) | reverse complement strand
TTGATGAAGTCATTCATTCAGGGTTCGCTGGAAACGTTTTGCGTCAGTAACCATTTCGGTCCGTTTTGGAGAGAAAGATGAACGCATCAATCCTGGTGGTTGATGAAGATCCGGAAATTCGAGAAGCCATTAAGTCGGTTTTGAGAAGGGAAGGCTGCAGCGTCACTTGCGCCGGCAACGGTTATTTGGCGCTGAAAGCCCTTCAATCCAAATCCTTTGATACGGTGATCACGGATATTCGAATGCCCGACTTCTCAGGCCTGGAATTTCTGGAACGTATTAGAGACATTGACGAACAAGTGGAAATCATTGTCCTGAGCGGTTTTACCACCATTCAAAATGTCATAAAGTCTTTGAGGGACGTGGGAGCGGCCGATTATCTGTTAAAACCCCTGGATAACATGGATGAACTTGTCAGCGCCGCAAAAATGGCCATTATAAAGCGAAATTTGCGTAAAAAAACGGTGGATGAAAAAGCTCGTGTATTATGAGGCAACTCCCTGAACATGGAGGAGGAATCATGGCGAATAAGAGCGACCAGACCCTACTGCATCACCTGCGTGCTGTAAAAGACGGCAAAAGATGCTTTGAAAACGCCTTTCAGGGGGTTACGCGGATGATCCTTGAAGGGGAGATCACAAAGGTGACGGTGACGGGAAAAACAACTTATGACTTCAGTATTTTCCGGTCCGGAAAAAAGCACATCATCGGCATGTATGACGAACTGAACAGTTTCGTTTCCTACGTGAAAGATGCCGCGGAGGGGGGGTCCTCTAAGGAGATGGCCTACGTGCTGGTGGGAGAACCCGGAAACGGAAAAACCTTTTTTGTGGATTTTCTCTGCGCCCGCTACCGTTACTTTCTGTCCATAGAGGGAAACCGGAAGTACACTTTTCAATTTACCAACATGGAGCGGTTTGGCAGTTATGGGAGAATCACCGCCATTGAATCCCAGACATATGAAGATCCCATGATCCTGGCCATGAATCTGTTTGAATCCCCGGACCAGAACAAAGCATTTCTTTTAACGGAAGCCGGGTTTTCGGATAGCGCAATCGAAACCCTCTATGAAAATTACCGGCCCCTCGGCGCCTGTTCCGAATATATCTGGAACGATATCCGGAGCCTGGCCGACGGCAACATGGAGGAGATGCTCTCCTTTATCAAAATCGTCCCCGTACCGCTAACCGAAAGCCTAGGCACCATCACGGGCAAATATCCGGCAAAGGACAAGATTACCTCATCCGCGGTGGATCTGTTGGGGGAGGAATCGATCCAGCGATTGCTCCACGTGACCGACACCAACAATCCCTACCGCTTCGATTTGAGACGCGGCGCCCTTGCCCGGGTTGCGGGAGGCGGCATCCACTTCAGCGATGAGATATTCAAGAATAAAAGGGACCTGGTGCAGGTCTATTTGGGCGTAATCCAGAACCGCAGTATCGAAATTGACGGGTTCAAGTGGCCAATAGACACGTTGATACTGGCCACGAGCAACAATTCCGAATACCACAGTTTTCTCGCCGAAAAGGAAGAAGCCCCCATTGTGGACCGATGCCGAATCTGCTACGTCTCCCACAACACCAACTACAGGCTGCAGGAGGCGCTTACCGCTTATGCCATCGGAAGCGAAACCCGGACCACTTTGACCCGGCAGACCCTGCATCAGGACCCCAATCTCAATTATGCGGCTTCCGTAGCAGTGGTTCTCTCACGTCTTCCCCGTTCTGAAAAAGTGACACCCGTTGAAACCATGAAGCTGGCCGCGGGTGAGGTGGCGGGGGAGAAAAGCATCAAGACCCTGGCGGAAGTAATTGATACCCTCAGCCAGGATCCCAATATCACCAACCGTTTCGGACAGAAGGGCCTAGGGCAGCGGAATCTGGGGCGGGCTATTCAGCTGCTGGTGGAGAGCTCTGAAACCAATGAGGGCGAATGCATGTTTGCCCACGATGTCTTTAAAGCCCTGGAACGGGTGGTTCTGGATTACGTTCAGGAAGCGGGCGACCGGGCCAAGTATCTGGAGGACCTCAAGATCGGGAAAGGGTTGTACCGGGAACGGATCATGACGGAAATGTTCAACGCCTACATGGACGAACCGTTTGCCATTCGAAAGGACGTCATCAACTACGTCAATATGATTATCGGCATTGATGCGGAAAATCTGGGACCCGATATGATGTGGAAATACAAGGATCCTCAGACCGGTGAGCTGAAAGCCCTTAAAATCGATGAACGGTTTATTGCCAGTGTGGAAGAACGCCTCGGCCTTAAAACCAAAGAACAGAAGGAAACCTTTCGCACCTCAATTCGAAAAATATACGGGCAAAAAATCTCCGTACGGCCCGATTATGATTTTATGGACAATTTGGAACTGGTCAAAGCGATCACGGATGTCCGGCTCAAAAGCGATATATCCGGTGCGGGTAGCCTGATCGGTGCACTGGCCAATCGCACCAACGAAGAGAACAAGCGGCTCTATGACCGCATGGTGAATACCATGCTGAATAAACTCCACTATTGCAAAACCTGCGCGCAAAAAACTCTGGAATACTTCTGTACCCAGGAAGATGATCAGTAGCCATGGAAGACGGAAGACAGAAAACAGAAGACGGAAGACAGAAGATTGGGAACGCCAATTCTTCCGTTATCCGTTATCCGTCCTCCGTCCTCAGTCATCACACCTACAGCGTCAGCATCCACACGGTGGACGAACTGCTGGAGAGGGACAAGCGGCGGGAGGAAGATGGCTTTCCCCGCAAAATCCGGGTGGGACGAATGATCAAACCGGGGAAAGGGGACAAAGACAAAATCGTTATTGTTCCCACCACCGTAGAGGAAAAGTTGATCCATGACCGTTCTTTCAATATGGCAGAAGAGGGCCCTTCAGGAGGGACGGGAGAAGGGGAAGAAGGAGAGGTCATCGGTGAAGAGCCCGTTCAGAAGGATTCGGGAGAGGGCGGGGCAGGGGAGGGAAAGGGTGGTCCCCACGAGATGGAGTCCAGCGCCTATGACCTGGGAAAGGTTCTGACGGAACAGTTTGAACTGCCCAATTTGAAGGAAAAAGGAAAGAAACGGTCCCTCACCCATTACAGTTACGACTTGACGGACCGGAATCGAGGGGTCGGCCAGGTCCTGGACAAGAAAGCGACGCTTAGAAAAATTGTGGAGACCAACATCAGTCTGGGGAATCTTCCGGACCGGGAACATATTGATTCCACCCAGTTTATCATATCCCCTCAGGATATGATTTATCGGATTCTGTCTCGTGAAATCGATTACGAGTCGCAGGCCCTGGTATTTTTTCTGAGGGATTATTCCGGTTCCATGCTCGGCAATCCCACGGAACTGGTGGTGTCCCAGCATGTATTGATATACAGCTGGCTGCTTTACCAGTATGCCAGGCAGGTGGAAACGAGATTCATTCTTCATGATACTGAAGCAAAAGAAGTTACCGATTTTTACACCTATTACAATTCCAGGGTGGCCGGTGGCACCAAGGTGGTGTCTGCCTACCGCCTGGTAAATGAAATCGTTCAAAGTGAAAGTCTGGCCAGAGACTATAATATTTACATTTTCCACGGTACCGACGGCGATGACTGGGACCGGGAAGGGAAAGAGACCCTTCCCGAACTGAAGACCATGCTCACCTATGCCAATCGGGTCGGCATCACCATCGTGGAGAGTGCATTTCGATCGGGCGCAAAATCAGAGGTTGAGAAATACATCGCCGCCTCAAAACTACCGGAAGAAAAGCCCACATTGCTGCGAATCGACACCATTGAGGAAGACGCTGGTGAAGCGCGTCTGATTGAAGGGATCAAAAAGCTGATCGATTGACGATTCAAACAGTTTTTCACGCAAAGGCGCAAAGACGCAAAAGACAACCGTGTAATCCGCGTAATCCGTGCCAAGAAAAATTGAAATCTCATATGAGCGTGCGCTATGGAACTGATCAACCAGCACACCAAGAAGATCATGGAGGGCTGCAAGGAGCGGGCCCGCGATGCCGGTCTTCGCTTTCAGGACCAGACGCTGGAATATATCGTGACCAATCGTGACCTTCTCGAACTGTCCCCAAAACTCATGATCCCCACCCTATATGACTACTGGGTCCATGATGTGGAAGTGCTCAGGGAAAAAGGCAAATATGAGCTTTACCCGTCTAACCCCTACGAAACGGTCATTAACACACGCCCGGCCATCTCTTTCTACAATGACAACAACCCGGACTGGCTGAACGTGATGATCTTCTACCATGTTCTTGCCCATATCGATTTTTTTCAGAACAACCTGTTTTTCCAAAATACCTGGAACTTCGATTTTAACGGCCAGGCCCTATCCGACAAACGGGCCATCAGCAAGCTCCGAAGCGAGAAAGGGCGGTGGGTGGATTATGTGATCGAATTTACCCGGGGAATCGACAACCTGGTGGGATATTTTGAACAATTATCCGGCCTTTACCGTCCTTCTGAACCGCTGTGGTCAAACCGTTTGAACTTCTATTTCGATGTTTTTCTTCAGCAGGTCAGAAAGGTCAAAGTCAGCGAATACGTCAAAGAAATCGAGCGATACAATACCTGTACAAAAGCGCATGGAAAAGACCGGGGAGAGACGTTCTTTTTTGGAGAGGTCAACAGGGAATCCCCGGAGTTCGAAGCGCTTTATGAAAAAAGCCTAAATGAGAAACGAGAAGATGACACGGATTTAATCCAGTATCTCATGGTGCGTTCCGATTTTCTGAACAAGGAGGAAAACCGGTGGATGAAAATCGTCATGCAGGTGGTTCGAAAGACCTCTCTCTTTTTTCAACCGCAAATCCGAACGAAAATCATGAACGAGGGGTGGGCGAGCTACTGGCATGAAACCCTTTTCATGAAAGACGACCGGATTCAGGGTCATGAAGTCGATTTTGCTCGGGTCAACGCCAGAGTAACGGCCATGCCGCGGGTGGGACTGAATCCTTACGCACTGGGTATGCGGCTTTTTTATTTCATTGAGGAAATGGCGGACAAGGGGCGGTTCTCCATCAGGTTTGAACGGATCCGCGATATGGAAGCACGGAAACAATTTGATGCGGGCGCCAAAAACGGCCGCGATTTTATTTTTCAGGTGAGGGACGACTTTTCTGATTTTTCCTTTATCAACACTTTTTTAGACGATGATTTCATTCGAAAAAACAAACTATTTGTAAGCGGGAGGCGATTAAACCGGGCAAAGGGAGTCTGGGAGTATTTTGTCAAAAGCAGAGATCCAAAACAGTATCGTCATATGCTTCTGGATTCCCTTTACCATCCGCCCTGTGTGGAAATTGACGAAGAGAAGGGAAAAGAGGGCAATCTTTATCTGAATCATCGTTTCGAAGGAAAACCCCTGGTAAAGGAGTTCATTGAAAATACGCTCATGGGGATTGAATTTCTGTGGGGTGGGCTGGTTCAACTGGAGACCCGTGAACCGATCCCCGCTTCTCCCGTGGAAAAGCAGTACCCGCTCAGTTTGCCGTTTGCGCCGGTCAAGAAAGAGGAAAAAGGAACCGAGGTGAAATGGCAGCGGGTGCTCTATACCATGAAGGATCGAAAGCTATCCCGGAAAACCTTGTAGGATTGTGAATTGCGGAATAAAGAAAGGGAGTGTTTTGGAAATCCGTAATAACACCAGAAAAGCCATGGAGATCCTCACCGACAGCATGGGGGACACGGATCTGCCCGCACCGTTTTCCTTTGAAGCCTTTGTTGACCTCCTTGAGCGGGAACCCTGGGCCCTGTTGCGCAATGTATTTCAGGTTTTTCACGACATGGTTAAAGGACATCTGGGGGAAGGCCTCGAAGAATACCCGGATGATCATGAATCCATCGGTTTTTATGAATACGATTGCACCAGCCTTTTTGCCGAAGGGGTCGATCATCCGTTTTTCGCCGACCGGATTTTTGCCAACCGGCTGATGGATCTGGTGAACGCGCTCAAGAGAAGCGCTCAGCAGAACAAAATCTATATTTTTGACGGCCCTCCCGGGTGCGGCAAGAGCACTTTCTTGAATAATCTCCTCACCAAATTCGAGGTTTACGCCAACAGCGAGGCGGGGTATCGTTTTGAAACCGTCTGGCGCCTTGACAGAAAAGCGCTCAGTTGTGCATCGGATTTTCCTTCCAACCCGTTGCTGGAGAGACTGGCCCGATTACTGGAAGGTGACGAAACGGCGGGGAATTGCCCTTCGGAGGAAGTGGCACTTTCCGCGCCCATGGGCATCCATATGGAGGATCCCGGAGAAACGGCAGATCCCTGTCCGGGCGAGAATATCCTTGAGATTCCCTGCCCGTGCCATGATCATCCTGTTCTTATGATCCCCAAAGATGCGCGCCCCCTGTTTTTCGAGACCCTTTTTGAGAATAATGCTTTTAAAGAAGAACTTTTAAACGAAAAGGAATATGGCTGGGTTTTCAGGGATAACCCCTGTACCATCTGCAGTTCCATTTTTTCGGCGCTTCTTGAGAAAGGACAAAGTCCTTCGGATATCTTTGGCATGCTTTTCGTCAGGCCCTACCGGGTAAACCGGCGCCGGGGAGAAGGGGTCAGTATCTTTAATCCCGGTGACCCGCCCATGAAACAACATTCCCTGAGCAATCGCATGCTGCAAAAAAAGATTGACCGGCTCTTTGGCGACAGCAACCTGGTAAAATACATCCATTCCCGGTACGCGAAAACCAACAACGGCATCTACGCACTCATGGACATCAAAAGCAATAACAGCAACCGACTGATCCGCCTACACAATATCGTCAGTGAGGGTGTCTACAAGGTTGAGGATCTGGAAGAGAACGTCTATTCGCTTTTTCTGGCGGTCATGAACCCTGAAGACCAGAAAGAGATCAAGGATATCCAGTCTTTTGCGGACCGTATTGAATACATTAACATCCCTTATATCATGGATCTCAAGACGGAGGTGGAAATTTACCGAAGCGTTTTTGGACGACACATTGACAAAAGGTTTTTGCCCCGGGTGCTACATAATTTTGCCAGGATCATCATATCATCCCGCCTCAATGTGAAATCCGAAGCCCTGCTGGAATGGATTGGTGATCCGGCGAAATACCAGGCTTACTGCGACACCAACCTTCAACTTCTGAAGATGGAGCTCTATACCGGTTTCATTCCCTCATGGCTGACCGAAGAAGACCGCAAGCTGTTCACGGCCAAACGGCGGCGCAAGGTCATCGCGGAATCGGAGCTGGAAGGGCGAAAAGGGTTTTCGGGCCGTGATTCCATCAAAATTTTTAACGATTTTTATGCCACCCACTCGGAGGACGACAAGCTCATCAACATGAATATGTTGTGCACCTATTTCACCAAAACCCGGAAAGATCTGGGCGCGTCCATCCCCGCGGGTTTCCTGGATGCCCTGCTTCACATGTACGACTACACCATTTTGCAGGAAGTCAAGGAATCGCTCTATTATTACAATGAGGAGCAGATTTCCCATAACATCCAGAATTACCTCTTTGCCCTGAATTTCGAAGTCGGGACCGAGGAGACCTGCCAGTATACGGGCGAAAAAATCGAAATTACGGAGGATTACCTTCAAGGGATTGAAGACAATCTTCTGGACGGGAAAGTGGAGCAGGCACGGCGGATCGCTTTTCGAAAAGAGACCCAGAAGGAGTATACCGCCAGAACATTAACCCAGGAGATTATGGTGGAAGGACACCCCATTGTGGAAACGACCCTGTATCAGTCTCTGCACGACCGATATGTGCACCATCTGAAAGAGCGGGTCCTGGAGCCGTTTCTCAAAAATGAAAACTTCAGGCGCGCCATCAAGGATTACGGGGAGGAGGATTTCAAGTCATACGATGATAAAATCCGGGATGATGTCACCTATATGATCCATAACCTGTGTGAAACGCACGGCTACTCGAGACAGGGGGCCAAGGAAATCTGTATCTATGTGGTGGACAACAAACTGGCCGAAAAATTTGTTGAGGCATGATAGCCAAAATGGTAGGTTGTCACCTGTTCATGTGTTTCATCTGCCGTTCGATCACGGCCATGACCTCATCTTTCTTGATGGGTTTGGTCACGTAATCGTTCATGCCCGCGGCTATGCATTTCTGACGATACCCTTTCATGGCATGGGCGGTCATGGCAACAATGGGCAGTTGTTGAAATCCCGCCTTTCGAATGGCCGCCGTGGCTTCGAAGCCATCCATTAACGGCATCTGAATATCCATGAAAACGAGATCAAAATCCTTTGGCCTTTCCATCAGGGTCTTCACCGCCGCCTGGCCGTTGGACGCAATATCCACTTTGAATCCGGCTTTGGTCAGCATTATTTGGGCAAGCTTCTGGTTGACCTTGTTATCTTCCGCAATCAATATCCGCAATGGGTTTAAATCGGCAACTTCCTTATGGAGTGGGTTTTGGCCATCCGGAAGTTCAGCGGCATTTGGCTCGAAATCCTTTTCCTTTACTTTTTGGAGCCATGCCATGAAATGAAATGTGCTTCCCTCATGAAGTGCGCTTTCCGCCCAGACATCTCCATCCATCATTTGGGATATCTGTTTGCAGATGGACAATCCAAGTCCCGTACCGCCGTATTTTCGCGTGGTGGATCCGTCTACCTGTTGAAAGGGTTCGAAAATGGTTGTCAGTTTATCGGAGGGTATGCCGGCCCCCGTATCCCGAATGGAGGTATGGATAAGCGCCCTGTCGGCTGTTTCCTGATCCACGAACAGGCGAAGTTCAATGACGCCGGAATCGGTAAATTTGGCAGCGTTGGCCGCGAGGTTGAGCAAAACCTGTCGAAATCGGGTTTCATCCCCTTTTAGGTGGAGAACCATTTTGTCTGAAACATTGCAATTGATCTCCACCCGTTTGCCGGCCAGATGCGGCCGAATCATCTCACACGCATCGTAGACAGTCTGTTTCGGTGAAAATACGATTTCATCCAAAATGAATTCGCCGGCTTCAATCTTGGAAAAATCGAGAATATGATTGATCAGTGTCAGCAGTGATTGTCCACTACGCTTGATGGTATCCACAAAATCTGTTTGTGTTTCATTCAGGTTTGTTTCCAGGAGCAGGTCTGTAAACCCGATCACGGCGTTCATGGGCGTTCGAATTTCATGGCTCATATTGGCCAGGAACTGGCTTTTGGCCTGGTTGGCTTCATCGGCCTGCTTGGCCAGGTCATTGGCTTTAAGGATGGCATTGCTCAATTCTTTATTGATCTGAACAATGTCATTGGTGCGCTCCTGGACCAATTCGTCCAGATGGTCGCGATGAAGTTTTAACTCCTCGGCCGTCCGTTTTCTTTCCTCAATCTCGCTTTTTAAAGACGCGTTGCGTTCCTGGATCTCCCGTGTCAATTCCTCGTTGCGCTCGTAGACCCATGAAAACCGTTTGATGAGATTGACTTTTTCTTCCAGTTGCGCGCTTTTTTCGTCCACTTCCAGAATCAGTTCGTCGGTTTTGTCAAAAATCAGGGACAGGGCGTTGCTCCAGGGTTTCCACGTTTGGGATAGATTGTCAATCTCACTAAATTGATCACCGCGACTCTTTGCAAGGAGGTAACTGATGAAATGTTCCGAAGGCAGAACAAACCGTGTGATGACGAAATATGTGGCCGCAGCCAGGACAACCAGCATGCTCAGTACAAAGAAAACGATTCCCGACCATCCGGTGAGCAGGGGAGGAAACAAAGAAGAGGACGGTGGTGCGATGATGAGAAACCCCAGGGCTGCAAAAGCAAATGCCAGTGTAATGATACCAATGAAGATGCGCTGCTCTTTTTGAAGAAAACGCAGGATCGATCCACTGCGGTTAACGGCTGTGTGTGATGTTTTGGAGTGGGAAGGAGTCATCTTCAGTTACCAACGGGAGCGTCAACCTTTTGAAAACAGAATTGGAACTGACTGGAGCCGACCTCAATCACGTCGAATTCCTTTAGGGTGACCTCAGTTTTCACCGCCTGATAGTTTACCTTGAGACGGGTAAGCCCTTCGGCCGGTACCAATCGGAATTCCTCGCCGATTCGATGGATGCTGGCGGTGGATTTGCCGAGAAAAAGGCCTTTGACCTGAACATGGCTGTCAGGCGTTTTTCCGATTTTTACGGGGAATGTTGTGAGTGGAAAGCTGCGGTTTGAGCCATCCATGTAAGAAAGGATTGCCAGCGTTTCTTTCCCCTGGCCATTTTCGGCCAATTTAGAGACACTGTGGGCCAGTTTCGATCGATGCTGCTGGGTATCCAGTACCATTGTCATGCGGGCGCTCAGGATGTCAGCATCTGAGGGGATTACTTCTCCTTTCTCATAGTTGAATTCCAGCGTGTGGTTGCCCATGGTGATCACATCCCCCGGGGTCAGAACCCGGGAGATGACAAGCTCTTCGTTGATAAATGTACCGTTTCGGCTCTGCCGATCCGTAATGTAGAAGAGATCACCTTCGGCTTCAATCTCAGCGTGATGCCTTGAAACGGCAGGGTCATCAATGACCAGGTCGTTACGCGTCGACTTTCCCATGGTCAGTGTTTTATCTTTATCAAGCGAAATACGATCAATGACGGATGATTCCGATTTCAGCGTTAGCGTCGGCACTCTGCTTCCTCCTGCCCGTGAAATGCCAAAGTCGTCCAATGTGTATACAGACTATAACTAAAATTTGTCAACCTGTCGACGATTTCCGGTGCCCGGCTCGATACTGAAGCAATTTTTCTGTTGACGGATTTCAGCAATCGCGGGTAAGTTCTCAAGGAAATCACTAAAGTCTTATAAAATAATGAGCGATTTGCCCGATTCCAATCACATTGTATATTTCTTCCTCGACCTTTACCGGCGCCAGATCGGGCTCCCCGAGCCGGACCCCCGTCTTATGTCCGCACGCGCCCTGACCCTATCGAAAAATTCCAGGGAAATTACTTACGAACTCAACGTCACCCGCGGCGGCAGGGAAAACACGCGGCGAATGAGCCTGTGCCCATTGGGAGATGATGTGGAAAGCAGAAGCGTCTGCTACAAGGTGATATATGATGATCTTCTGGTGCTAAAAATACCCCCGGAACCTTTGACCGATTTCGACCAGTACCTGGAAAAAATTGATTTGGAACGCCTGACAGCCAGTCGACTCAGCCCTGAAGTGCCCTGCGTGAGCCCCAGCCTGGCAGCGATCCTGAAAAAGGATCCGAAATTTCGAAATGACGGCAGTCTTTCTGAAGCGTCACACGAAATGGATGTCATCCATCGGCTGAAAGATTCTCCGAGCCTTCAGCGATATTTGAAAATACGGGGAACTTTTGTTTTTTTCATGAGCCTTTCCAAATACCTGTTCTTTGATCAAGTTATCGGCAAAATGCACCAGCAGGAGACGCTCCTCGGCAACGCAATTGCCGACAGCCTCCACATCATGGAAGATATTACGGCTTTCCAAACCGCTTTTGGAGAGGGGAACGGCACGCTTTTCTTTAGTTTTGCCAACCTCCAGCAGGACTATCTCCATAAAATGGATCAGTTGCTGCAGCAGCACGGCCAGGACAGTTACCATATACCCGATTACCGGAAAAAAGAGTGGATGTTCGACCAACTGGCGGGAAAGGCGATCGGCGACGAGCGGGACGAGCTGCCAAAGGCATTCCTCGTCGACCAAAAGATGGCTGCCACGCAGGTTTTCTCACAAAAGAAAAAGACCATTAAAGCGTTTATTGAACTGTTAAAAGCGGATATCCGAAAAACCAGCGAAAACCGCACCCGCAATACCGCTGGGGGAATTATTGGCAATGTGGTGGCGTTGTTGTGTCGCCTGAGGGAAAAGCGCACCGCCATCCGCGATCTAAAACCGGACAATATGTTTCTGGCAGGGAATTCTGACAACCCGGATCTTTATCTGACATCACGCGATCAATACAAACTGGGTCTCATCGATCTGGAAACCTCTGTAAATTTTGAGGAAAGCAACTCTCTGAAACAGCCGATCCTGGCCGGAACCCCTTCTTTTGCCATGCCCTCTCACATTTTCGAAAACCATATTTTGAAGGAAGCATTTCATGACGTACCCCGCGCACTCTACCTGCAGGACTGGTTTGCCGCCATCGGGATCATCTACAATGTGGTGACGGGCAAAACGCTGTTTGAAAAAACCAGCAAACTGCTGCCTGAGGTGGTTCGCGTACGATCAAAGGCGGTCATGAATGGGGAGTCGCTGCAGAAGGTTTTGAAAAATGCAAGCTGGGTCTTCTGGCACACCGCATGTTCTGAATTTGGTGCTGTGATGGCTTCAAATCAGGAAATTTTCAAAAATATTCCCCTTTCCCTTGGAGAGATGGAACGAAATATGCTGCTGGAAGAGGCCCTGATTTCCGAAAGGCTTCTG
>JGI11705J14877_10001699_pt1 | contig 12365 bp, 10 predicted proteins | sample Etolaghawater15m_FD_14877 | JGI IMG/M metagenome (IMG submission 14877) | reverse complement strand
AAGAAACATGCTTCTCGCTGAAGGAGTAAACCTAATCTCCATCATTTACCCGATAGAATATTATCGGCATCAGACATGACACTTTCTAGATCGTAGCCTTCTCCGGCCTCTATTTCTTTTTCGCCCTTTGCAAGCAACATTAATAATTCTCTGTCCTGAATACTTTGCTCATAGGATTCAACGCTCAGCATAATTGCTGCTGCTCTACCTCGCTGTGTGATAACAGTCGGTTGGGTTGAATTCTTGATACTTTTCAGGACTGCTGCTGCATCCTGACGCAAATCACTAATTGGAATGATGGGTGGAACTGTAGTCATTATTACCTCCTATTGTATGATTGAATGTACGTCTAATCATACCGACAGACAAGTGTTTGATTCGCATCAATGAAAGTGTGGCTAATTGGTGTTATGAAGAACCTCATAATACCACATCAGGATCAAGATCCTAGCCTCGGAAGCTCCCATAAAAAAAATGTGAAGCTCAAAACCTTCAGACGTCTGAAAAACACCCCTTTGTGCCTGTCGATTTTATTAGGATCGGCATAAAAAACTGAGCGTCTGCCAAAGGATTCTGCCGTTCAGGAATATCCAGCTTATGAGCGCGCTGGTCCAGAAAGCTCTCACCCTAAAAAGGGATACGGCTTCATTATTATTGGTGTTATGAAGAACCTCATAATACCGCATCAGGATCAAGATCCTGGCCTCGGAAGCTCCCATAAAAAAATGAGAAGCTCAAAACCTTCAGACGTCTGAAAAACACCCCTTCGTGCCTGTCGATTTTGTAAGGATCGGCATAAAAGCTGAGCGTCTGCCGTGGGATTCTGCCGTTCAGGAATATCCAGCTTGTGAGCACGCTGATTCACAAAGTTCTCATCGTAAAGAGAAGTATCGCTTCATTATTATTGGTGTTATAAGGAACCTCATAAACCCTTGAGTAGGCTTAAACATCCCACCACCCCAGGACCCTTCAAATATCAACACGAACAGCTCTAAAGAACTGGGGATGTTATATGGACCAGTATAAACCGCAGGGCAAACATTATGTCTCGACTTGGTTGGACGACCCGTAAACCCCTGTAAATAAAGAGAGCGCGCTTCGTTCGTCCCTCACTCGCAAAGACGGGCTACCTCGCAATCCCAGGGAAAAAAGGCTAGCTTCGTTCGTTCCTCACTCACTAAGACGGGCTAACTCACTACCTCAAACCACTGAAATCAACCACCCTTATTCGTAATTCCTGATTCGTAATTCCCAATTCTTAATTAAACTGCCCCCATGTTCAAGATCTTAGATAAATACGTTTACAGAGAGCTCATCACGCCCTTTATGTATTCCATCTTGGTCCTGACCATGATCTTTTTGGTCAATTTTGTCATCCGAGCCATGGATCGCATCCTGGGCAAGGGACTCTCCATCTGGATCATCCTGGAATACATCGCGCTGAACCTGGCCTGGATCCTGGCCCTGGCCATCCCGCTTTCTGTTCTCGTTGCCGTCCTGCTGGCCTATGGTCGCCTGGCTACTGATCATGAAGTGACTGCCATGCGATCCGGAGGCATTTCCCTGCCTCGAATCATGATGCCGGCCCTTGTATTCTCAATTCTCATCGGTAGCTTTACCCTCTATTTTAACACCAGCATTCTGCCCGATGTCAACCATCGAGCCCGACTTCTGGGTTCCGATATCTATCGAAAACGACCGGATATGGACATCGTCCCGGGGTATTTCATAGAGGATCTTCCTGATTACAATATCCGGGTCAACGAAGTCACCGAGGGTGGACTGCGCGGTGTGGTCATCTTCTCGAAATCCGATCAACGGGAGCAAGTCTCCATTTTTGCCGAAAGCGGAAGAACAGGAACCGTGGGCGATCAGATCATTTTCACCCTCTATAATGGCGAAAAACACCTCCTGGATCTGGATAAGCAGGATGATTATCAGCGCGAGTATTTTGATTCGACCCGCATCATCGTAAAAGTCAACAATATGGAGCTAAAACGACGGGAATCCGCTGTTCGGGGCGATCGTGAAATGACCCCCGCCATGATGTACAAGCGCATCGAGGAAAATCAGGAGCGCTTTGACCGAACCGTGGATCGCATGCGGATGATCATTGCCAATACCCCCCTCTTTAACGGCGATTCCACCATGGACATGGTTGCGCTCATGGACACACTGAAAAAGATGCCAGTGGTTGATATCTCCAATGTGGAAAACCGTACCAAACTGTGGAATCGAACCGTGGACAAACTCACCAGCCAGAATAAGCTGCTAACCAGCTACACCAAGCAGATGAATAAATATCTGGTGGAGATCCACAAGAAATACGCTATGGCCGTGACCTGTGTGGTCTTTGTTCTGGTGGGGGTCCCCCTGGGTATTATGACACGCAAGTCAAGCGGCACCATCGGTGTGGCCATTGGGATGTTTTTTATCTATTGGGCCATGTTGATCGCCGGAGAAGAACTGGCCGACCGTGGTATGCTGGATCCCATCTGGGCCATGTGGTCCCCCAACATACTGATGGCCGTTGTTGGCCTCTGGATCAGTTATCAGGTTTCCCGTGAGCGAACCGTGATCAACCTGCTGCTCCTCAAACGCGCCATTAATCCCAAAGCATGGAAACTTTTTGGTTCCCAGAATACTTGACCAAGTTAGCATTTACATAAGTATCGTATCCTGCTATATTGCCCTTCCAAAATATTTACTGAAGAGAGGTTCACCATGTCACTCCACTCCATTGTACTGGTAAAACAGGTCCCGGATACGAGCAATATTTCAGGTGACGTTATGCGACCTGATGGGACAGTCAATCGAGCACGTTTACCGGCGATTTTTAATCCTGAAGATAAAGAAGCCCTGGAACTTGCACTGCAGCTGAAGGATCAGTTTGGGGGACGGGTCACCACCCTGACCATGGGTCCGCCAGCCGCTGCCAACATGCTTAGAGACACACTCTACATGGGCGCAGACCGGGCCATCCTCCTCAGTGATCGGCGTTTTGCCGCCGCGGATACCCTGGCTACCTCCTATGCGCTTCACAAGGCCATTCAGCACATTGGCGACTACGACCTTATTTTTGGCGGGCGCCAGGCTATCGATGGAGATACTGCTCAGGTAGGCCCCCAGACTGCTGAAAAACTGGGTCTGGCTCAGATCAGCTATACCCAGGAGATCCTCAACCTGGATTTGGATAAACGCCTGGTTCGAGCCCGTCGCGCCATCAAAAATGGATATGAGATTTTGGAATCCCCACTGCCCGTCCTGCTGACTGTGATCAAGGATGCCGTCACGCCACGCCCCTTTGATGTCAAACGGCTCTGCACCTACAAACGGGCCGTGTCAAAATTTGAGATCGAGGCCATGGCAGATGAGAGTCATGATCTGCTCTGGGTGGATGAACTTCTTGAAAAAGCCAAGGCTGAAAATCTGTACATCGAAACCTGGAATATTGAAGACATTGGTGCCGATGTGAGCATGTGCGGCCTCGCCGGCTCACCCACCAAAGTTCACAAAGTGGAAAATGTGGTCCTCAGTGGATCCGAATTTAAGAATGTCCCTGCCACGGCTGAGGGCATGAACGAGATGATCGGCGAATTAATGCAAGATCACATCTTTGGATAGGTGCTTATGAATTCGAAACAAAAAGATTTGGTTTGGGTCTTCGCAGAACAAGCAGATGGCCAATTGGCGGATGTTGGCCTGGAGTTACTCCACAAGGCACGCATGCTGGCTGAGAAGATGAGTTCGGAAGTATCTGCCGTACTGCTGGGAGATCGAGTAGAGAGCTTGTGCCCAACGCTCTTCGCCCACGGTGCGGACAATGTGTATCTGCTGGATGATCCCGAGCTAAAAGATTTCCGAACCCAACCCTATGCCAACCTGATCACTCAACTGGTGGAGGACAAAAAACCGCGGGTCGTTCTTTTTGGTGCTACCCATATTGGACGGGATATCGCACCCCGCGTAGCCTCACACACACGTTCAGGTCTCACCGCCGACTGTACAGAATTGAAGATCGAAACCCTGACCATCAAGAAGGTCGAATATCCTGACCTGCTGCTTCAAATACGGCCTGCCTTTGGCGGCAACATCATTGCCACCATCATTAGCCCTGATGTGGCCATTCAAATGGCTACCATCCGGGAAGGGGTCATGGAAATGGGGTCACCCGATCCCAAGAGAAAAGGGACCATTATACCTATCCCCGTGGAATTGGACCCTGTTGAGATTGCCGTCCGCATCATTGAAAAGCATCAGGAACCATCTGGTGTGAATTTGAAAGGTGCCCCCATTATCGTTGCCGGTGGGTATGGAGCAGATACTCCCGAAAAATTCCAGCATATCTATGATCTGGCCAAAGTGCTGGGTGCAGAAGTTGCCGGTTCCAGGGCCGCTGTTGATGCCGGTCTCATTGATGGGGAACGTCAGGTGGGTCAGACGGGAACCACTGTGCGACCCAAACTCTATATTGCCGTCGGGATCTCTGGAGCCATCCAGCATCGTGCCGGAATGCAGGAGTCACAAAAGATCATTGCCATCAATAATGATCCGGATGCACCTATTTTTTCCGTGGCTCATTATGGCATCAGAGGTGATCTGGAAGATATCATACCCAAACTCATCGCAGCTTATAAGAGCCAGCTCCATTAATGGATTTGAGACATCAATTTTGAACAAGGTCTAATTATGCCAAATTATTTTTCTGACAATCAAGACATCCTATTTCAATTCAATCGTCTCGACCTCGAAGAGATCGTGAGGTTTCGTGAGCATGACTATACCGAATTCACTCAATATCCCTATGCCCCGCGCGACTATGAAGATGCCAAGGATAATTTCAAGCGCATCCTGGAGGTGGTTGGTGATATCGCCGGTAATTTTGTTGCCGAACGGGCCCGGGCAGTCGATGAACTGGGGTCCACCTTTGCCGATGGGAAAGTCACCTATGCCAAGGGGCTGGAAGAAGCACTGGTCAGGTTGAATCAGGCAGGATTGATGGGCTTTACCCTGGAACGCAAGTACGGCGGTCTAAATCTACCCACTACCCTGTACATCTTTGCCATCGAGATGGTCTCAAGGGGTGACGCCTCATTGATGAATCTGTTCGGTCTCCAGGATATTTCAGAGACCATTGAAAATTATGGCAGTGACGAAATCAAAGATGAATATCTGCCAAAATTTGCCCGTGGCGAGGTCACCGGTGCCATGGTACTTACCGAGCCGGACGCTGGTTCCGATCTCCAGGCCGTCAAGACCCGCGCCTATCAGGATGAAAAAGGAAACTGGTATCTCAACGGGGTCAAACGATTTATCACCAACGGGAATGCCGATGTGCTCCTGACCCTGGCCCGCTCTGAGGAAGGCACCCGGGATGGACGCGGTCTCTCCCTGTTCGTCAGTTATGGTGATGATACGGTCCAGATCCGCAGAATTGAACACAAACTGGGTATCAAGGGATCACCCACCTGTGAAATGCAATATCATGATACCCCGGCCCAGCTCATTGGATCACGCAAACGCGGTTTGATCGCCTATGTCATGGCCCTCATGAATGGTGCCCGTTTGGGCGTGGCTGCCCAGGCCCTGGGAATCGCTCAGGCGGCCTACGTTGAAGCCCGTCGCTATGCCCAGGAACGGGAACAATTCGGGAAATCCATCCTGAATTTCCCAGCCGTTGCCGACATGCTTATTCGGATGAAGGTGGATCTGGAAACATCCAGAACCCTGATCTATGCCACCAGTCGTGCCGTGGATATGCAAAAGGTGTGGGAGCAGCAGCTGGCAAAGCTCCAGGAAGTAGGGGAGCCTGTGGGCGAAGCCCGGGAACAGGTCAAGTATTGGAAATCCATGGCTGATTTTCTAACGCCAGTCTCCAAATACAGTATTTCTGAAAAAGCCAATCGCATCTGCTACGATGCCATCCAGATCCATGGCGGTACAGGCTACATGCAGGAGTTCAACGTGGAGCGGCATTATCGTGATGTCAGGATCACCAATATTTATGAGGGAACTTCCCAACTTCAGGTGGTTGCAGCCATTGGCGGCGTCATCAAAGGAGTCCTTGACCAACTATTTGACACCTGGGAGGAAAGTGAATATCGTCACGAGGCTCGACTTCTGGCCGGTAAGCTCAAACGTATTCGCAGTCTGCTGGAAAAATGTAAGACCTATGTCCTGGAGCAGGACGACAAAGCCTATCAGGAATTGCACTCCGCCGAACTGGTGGAGATGTATAGCTCTATTTATGTAGGCTATCTGGTACTTGACGAGGCAACCGAAAATCCACGTAAAATGCTCATTGCCAAAAAATACATCCTGGACTCAATGGCCCAGGCAGTTCATCATACGGAATCCATCACCAAGGGATTTGATACCCTGTTTGCCGATGTGGAGCACATTCTGACCAACGACTAGACACAAGCTATTCCGGGTACAAAAAAAGCCTCCATTCGGAGGCTTTTTTTAATACTGCAAAATGTGTGGACTTATCCGGCGTTGTCCTCGCCACCATCGATACCGATGACATTCCCTGTGATCCAGGTACTCATTTTGGAAAATGTGAGGACGGCATCAGCCACATCCTCCGGGGTGGTAAGACGACCACCAGGATTGGCTGAAAGGGCTCTTGCGATCATCTGCTCGTTGCCCGGAATCTTTCTCAGTGCGGGCGTGTCTGTGACACCAGCTCTCAAGGCGTTCGCTGCGATCCCCAGAGGGGCCAGTTCAAAAGCGATCTGACGGGTATGGGCTTCCATGGCTGCTTTGGCAGCGGAGACTGCACCATAGTTTGGCCAGGCAGTATGACCGCCGGAGCTGGTCATACAGAATACATGGGATCCCTTTTTCATGAGCTTGTGGCCAACCACATCCTGAGTCCAGTAGATCAGCGAATGGGCCATAACATCCAGGGTCATGTCCATCTGGGTCTTGTGGACCAGGCCGCCCTGACCAGGATTGTAGACAACGGGGAGGAGTGTGCCGAACGCCAGGGAGTGAACCAGAACCTTGATGGTCCCTTTTTCCTGGGAGAATGTTTCTGCCATGACCCGGATACACTCTTTGCGGGCACGGGTGTCTGCGGCATTCACATTGAAGAAGACCGCCTTGGAACCGGCTGCCTCGATCTCTGCCTTGATGGCATCCACATTGTGCATAGTGGCTTTGCGATCCAGATGAACGCCGAAAATATTATATCCACTGTGCGCCAGTCGTTTGGAGATCGCGCCTCCGAACCCGCTGGATGCGCCTAAGATGAGTGCCCATTTTTGCATATCAGTCCCTTTCATTCAACAACCTCAATTACGTCGTGAATATAGATTTGACCCTTCTGATGCAAAGTGTTTTATTCGTGATGCATATGGTCATAATATATGAATTGGATAGGTAGCACATGCTTTTCTCGTAGATTCTAACATCGTCGTTCAGGACATTTCGATTTTACTTGAAGCGGATTGTTTCTACCTTTACACCCATCCATCAGCGATTAAGGGATCAATTTATGAGCGAAACACAGATGAAACATCCTGCAGGCCATTTCACTGGCCTGTGGATCGGGATCGGTGTGGGCATAGGCTCAGCGCTGGGCGTTGCAATTGCCACAGCCATTGGCCAACCTGCATTTATAGGCATTGGAATACCGATTGGCGTTGCCATTGGTGCGGGCATCGGAGCCGCCAAGGAGTCTCAGCATAAGGCCAAGGGTTTAATACGCCCCCTGACGGATAAAGAAAAGCAACAGAAGGTAGCCGTGCGGGTAGGAGTTGCCTTGGCGCTTCTAGGTGTTCTTGTCCTCATGATAGTGCTATTTCTTGCTTGAATTTGATAAACAGGGAAGTTTATAAATGAAATTATACGGACTGATAAACCTTTATGCTGCAGCAGCCCTTATTGCTGTATTTTTTCATTCTTGTTCAGGACCGCATAGATCGGATGGACATGCTGCCAGGGTAAAATTGGGGGCCAAGGTGTATGCTGATGTGCAGGATAGTCAGCTTCCCTGGTCTGTGTTGGGACGCTCTGTCTCACATCGCCAAGTTTACATGCTCGAATTGGGGGAAGGTGACAGTACTGCGATTATTTTTGGTGGATTCCATGGAAGCGAAATCTCCAGTGTTCAACTGGTCCATCGATTCGCAGAGTTACTTTATGCGGACACGTCATTGGAGCTGAATTCAAAAGTGATTATCATCCCTGTATTGAATCCTGATGGGCTTGTCCAGGCAAGACGCCGGAATGAGAATGGTATCGATATCAATCGCAATTTTCCAACGAAAAACTGGGTCGCCAGCAAGGGATCAAAACGTAGCAGTCATGGCGTTGTGCCTGCTTCTGAACCAGAGACTATCATCGCAATCGATTTGCTGGAACGATATCAGCCAGACAGAATCATCACGGTTCATGCGCCTCTGGAAGTGGTAAACTATGATGGTCCAGCAAAGTCACTGGCCGAGAAAATGGCTACATTCAACCACTACCCAGTGAAGTCAGACATTGGGTATGCTACTCCGGGGTCATTTGGAACCTATGCTGGGAAAGAACGCCAGATCCCAACCATCACACTGGAACTCCCTCGCGGCTCGTTTACCGAGGAGGTCTGGGAAGTGAATAGTAATGCCCTGCTAGCGGCTATTCAAAATTGATAAATTTGAGTATCAGCAATGTTGTACTGCCCAGTTAAAGGTCGTGATTTTCTCAGAATGAGAGACCGATGAGCTTTAGACCAATATTGAGTTCAATCCAATCAGGTTTAAGTTCCTGTCCCTGCCCAAATTGTAGCTTGGCATTCTTATTCCCGGGAAGGTGAAAAGCATCTGCATACATTGTAATATCTGCACCCATGTAAAATCCAAAACTTAGACCGTCGAATACTGCCATTTCAATCTCTACCCCGGGCTCAACACTATAGGCTAGACTTTCCATAGTTAACTTGTCAGAGGTAGATTCATCCCAGACTTCAACCGTTTCTGTCAGTATGCATACTGACTGCTTCAGGTTGATCTGATTTGCTTGATGGAATCTGATTTTTGAGTTGCCAAAGTTTTTACTTCTAACCACCAGACTATAGCTGTTATTGGATATTTTGTAGTCAACCGTAGCACTGCCAGAGTAGTCAGCATAATGCAACCTACCACCGGTTCCGGAAAGTGAAAATGCTGCGCCTGCTGAATATCTAGGGAAATATCTCAGAACTCTGACCCGGAGGGATGGTGTGGCTGGTAAAGACTGAACCACCTTCAGGGGGATTCCAATTGAAGCATATTGCCCTTCAATAGATTCTTCAAACTCCTTAAGCGATTCCGCACCCCAGTAGATAGTCTGGCTTCCACTCACATCGAAGTGATGCTTATTGCCTGTTGTATCAGCACTCTGAACAAGCGAAGCAAGGAGTTGGAGCAGAATCATACTTGTCAAAATATACCTACTCATTCACATCCCTCAGGAAACCCTCAGAGCTGATGACCCTGTTGTCGAACAGGGTAAAAGCACCATTGGTAGGCAGTGTTGCAGAGAAATGGTCGATAGTTGACTGGGTTTCGACATTGTAGATTTTGTATCTCTCACCCTGGTTGGAGTAGAAACCCAGGTAACCTGTCACAGGGTCAAAACTAGGTGAAAAAGCCTGGGTTGAGTTGAGCGTCATATCCGAAACCATGGTTGCCATATTGATGAGTTTTGCAGGCTCCCCCAGGAAAGCATAGACAAAATAGTCACCCTCAGGATTGAAGGTGACAAATTCAGCATTGTAATAATTGTGATGACGGGTGAATTGAGAACCATCAAAATGGAGGAATTCATAGTCGTGAACAACATAGTCACCCTCTGCAGTGCACTCCATCGCTTCGACATAGTTTTCAGGGCTAGTCTTTGAAATTCGATCCAGGAGTATTCCCTGCTCCGTGTTCAGTGCAAAAATCTCTAGATCACCAGGACCCGTTGCAGGCTGGGCGGCAAAGAAAAGAAGGTTATCATTCGCAACAGCGATTGCTCTGACGTGAGGTGCCCATCCAATAAGTGCGGCAAGATCAGGCTCAAAGACCGGCTGGAGCGTTTCTGAATCCAATCTGGAAATGGAGTAGTTTTCACGTGCCACGATATGACTCCCATCTGGCGATATTTCAATAGTTCCATATGTTGGTAGTTCATAACTGGCTTCAAGATTCAGACTATCACCATCATATCTGCCCACGACCCACCTACTGGTAAGGTAGAGGTTTTCATTTTCCGGGACATAGACAGCACTTTGGGCTCGATGCCCCGTATTTGTGCCTACCCAGACAAGGTTTTCACCTCCCTGAATATACTCGTGGGTGTCTTGTTGAGATTTTGGATGGGTGCTTAAATTGACATAGGTGTAGTCGCCAAATGGAATCTGGTCCAGCGTGGCAGTGGTATCATCAATATTGGTTAGATACTGTGCCGACTGGTTAGCCGCGCCAATGATATATTTTCCGAAGTTAGTTGGGAAGCGACATTTGCTCCAGTAGACTTGTACGGAATTTTCATCAAGTTGCTCGAACCGGATCATCTCCGGTGGTGGGCTCTGGTATGAGAATCTCTCACTATAAGGGGAGCCATCTGGTGTAACCACGCGAAGGGTATACTCAACCTCACCACCTATATAGTGTGGGTCCAGGAAACTGGTATCATCAGGTAGGTAGGTGGTGTAGAGCGGTAGACTGCTAGAGAGTGAATAGCTCTCAAAGTTCAGTCTGGTATACTTTTCCCAGGAGACAACAAGACCACCCTGATCTGGAGCTGCATTCAAGATGGACAAAGGCTCGGGGAAACTGTTTCTAATATTCAGGATCCCATATTCCTGATAAAATTGATATCCCTCAGCACCAGATATATCTGCAATACTTCCCCTTCCCGAGCTAGTGATGAATTCAATTCTTAATGTGTGATTTCCTTCAGAATAGTCATTGGGATCATAGTAAAAATTATCCGTTCGGGAGTGTCCAGTAAAGATGATGGCATCGTCCAGGGTGACATGTACTTCGTATAATTTGAGGTTCCCAATTTCCAGTTCGTAACTTAAGGAGACCTGGTCATCAAGGATAAGGAGACCCAGGGTGTCTTGCATGGAAAGGTTGACTGTGACAATGGGCTGAGCTGTGGTGTCTATCTCAACAAAATTGCTACCAGACGGTTCAAAATTTGTTTCACAAGAGAGCAGGACCAGAAGCGATAAAAGACATCCCGTAAATCGCATGATATTCAAATCAGTTCCCCACCTGTAGTCATGGATATAATGTATGATTTTAAGGCAACTGAAATAGTTAATTATGGGTATAGGCTTGATTTGATCACATTTTCAAGTTTCACTATACAATTTCCCCTGCCAGGTATCCCGATGGTTGAGCTCCACATCCATGAGATGGGTCAGCTTGGGAATGTTGTAGCCCCAGCGAGGGGCGATGAGGATGTCATCAGGCGCATCGCCGAACAATCTCTGGATCACAATATCCGGGTTGAGACCTTCCAGGATTTTAGCAACCAGTTCAATATACTCGTCCGCCTGAAAGAGCTTGAACGGCTCGTCTTGATATCGTTTGGCCAGGACCGTTCCCTTGACCACATGCAATTGATGGATCTTCAGGAAATCCAACTTCAGGTCATTTGCCGCCAGTCCTGTTTCCAACATCATGGCTTCGGTTTCAACCGGGAATCCCAGAATGATATGTCCCGCAACTTTTATCCCGTACTGTTGCGTCAATGCGACTGCATCCATCACCGATTGATAATCATGCCCTCGGTTCATCCAATCCAGGGTCTCATCATGGATAGACTCAATCCCAAACTCAAGGGTCACATTGACCCGCTCATTCAGCTGAGCCAGATATGCCAGGAGCGGTTCATCGATGCAATCACTGCGGGTACCGATGTCCAAGCCCACAACATTGGGATAGGTGATGGCCTCCTCATACATGCCTTTGAGCTTTTCCAGCGCATCATAGGTATTGGAATAAGCTTGAAAATAAGCGATGTACTTCTGCACATCGTAACGGTCCACCATGAAGGGGATCGAAGCCTCCATCTGCCTGGGGATGCTCATTTCCTCATTGATATAATGGGGAACGAAACTGTCATTGTTACAGTAGACACACCCACCAAAACCCTTGCTGCCATCCCGGTTGGGACAGGTGAATCCACCATGGAGAGAAACCTTTCTGATCTTTTCTCCATAGGTCTTCTGAAGATAATAGTTATAGTTGTGGTATCGGCGATTGAGCCAGATTTTCGCTTGATTTCCCGCGCGCATTGATGAAGTTGCAGTCATGTTGGTATTTAAGCCTTTTTGTTTAAATGTCGAGACCAAACTGAATGATGATTCCGGGGGGAAACCATAAGATGAATAGGAT
>JGI11705J14877_10001697_pt1 | contig 12373 bp, 9 predicted proteins | sample Etolaghawater15m_FD_14877 | JGI IMG/M metagenome (IMG submission 14877) | reverse complement strand
TATAATCTGAAACTAAACCCGTTCACTAATGAAAAACTTTTATAAACCGACACAATTTCTGGTATCAATCATGCTCATTGTTTTGCCATTTTCCGTGAATGCGCAAAAAATAAAATTATCCGATGGAAACAATGCTTTCAACATCACACAAACAGATGATCAATCTCTGCATTTTCAAAATCAGCTTTCATCATTTAGTATCCTGAAGATAAATACAAAAGCAGGGTTTTATAGTCAATTGAATCTTCAGGGCTACAACTACTCCACCGAAGAGGGTGCCCCAATGCTTCCGGTTCTGAAAAGATTGATTGAGGTACCCTATGGTGCAGATTTTGAGATCGTGTTTAGCAATATCAGCGCTGAAACCATTCAGCTCAGCGATTTATCTGTCGCCACTCCTGTTATGCCGGTCCAGCCTTCCGTTTCCAAAAGTGATAATGTAGAAGATTTGCCCTTTATCATCGATAATGATATATACGCAATTGATGATTGGTACGGACAAGAACTGGCACGGGTAGTCGATTTGGGTGAGATGCGTGGTGTGAGGATGGCACGCCTCGAAATTGCCCCTTTCATGTACAATCCCGTTAGTGGCGAATTGAGGGTAACTGTAGGCTTTGATTGCGTGGTCAGGTTTAAAGGAGCTCAAACATCCCGAACAGAAACTGAAAAGGCCAGGGTGTATTCGCCGTGGTTTGAAGCCAATTTTAACCGGCTTATCAATCACCAAAAGCCGGAAATGTTTACCGATGGCGGTGATGCCCTGATTGACGTGGCTCCGGTAACGTATATCATCGTTTCTGATCCCATGTTTGAAACTTCACTTGAATCCTTTATCCAATGGAAAACTAAAAAAGGCTTCAATGTTGTTGAAGCCTACACGGATAACCCTGCAGTCGGGTCAACAACAACATCCATTAAAAACTATCTGAAAAACTTTTACCAAAATCCTCCGGAAGGCTACCATCCTCAATCTTTTGTGCTTATGGTAGGTGATGTTGCCCAGGTTCCAACATTTAACGGGAGTGCAGGCAGCCATGTTACTGATTTGTATTACTGCGAATATACAAACGACATCTTTCCTGACTGTTTTTACGGTAGATTTTCAGCCACTAACCTGGCACAGCTCCAGGCACAGATTGATAAAACACTGGAGTATGAGCAATACGCTTTCCCTGATCCTTCTTTTCTTGATGAGGTAGTAATGGTTGCCGGAGCAGATTCTTATCACCAGCTCACCTGGGGCAATGGCCAAATCAATTATGGCACTCAATATTATTTTAACGCTGCACATGGCTTGTATTCACATACCTATTTGCAGCCCGAACCTACAGGAGGAAACTATTCGGCCAATATCCGTCAAAACATCAGCGATGGCGTTGCTTATGCCAATTATTCGGCGCACTGCAGTCCGTCGGGCTGGGCCGATCCCAGTTTTGTAATCAGCCATATTTCAGCTTTGACCAACTCGCACCGTTACCCATTGATGGTAGGAAATTGCTGTTCATCCGTTGAATTTCAAACCACCTGTTTTGGAGAAGAAATACTGCGTGCTCCATTGAAAGGGGCCATAGGATATATCGGCGGTTCAAACAGCACCTATTGGGATGAGGATTTTTGGTGGGGTGTTGGGTTGGAAGCCATTGCTGCAAATCCAAGCTATAATTCAGCCCATCTTGGCTCATATGACCGGACTTTCCACGACCGCTCCGGAATTACCACAGACGACTGGTTTATTACACAGGGACAAATGCCCTCGGCTGGAAACCTGGCCGTTACGCAATCTGGTTCCTCCCGTGAAAACTATTATTGGGAAATTTACCACCTCATGGGCGATCCATCCCTGATGGTTTATTTTTCACAGCCACCTGATATCAGCGCCAGCTATCCCGCACTTATGCCACTTGGCTCCGAAATTTTTACTGTCAACACCGAGCCCTATGCCTACGTTGCCATTTCAAAGGATGGGGCTTTGCAAGGAGCTGCAATGGCCAATTCCTCCGGTGTGGCTGAAGTGGAATTGATTCCCATCACCGAACCCGGCGAAGCCGATGTGGTGATAACAGGGCAAAACCTGAAACCGTTTTTTGGAACTGTGATGGTTTCTGCGCCCGACGGCCCCCATGTTGCTTTGCATAGCTTTGAACTTGATGATGCATCCGGGAACAATAATGGACTCGCTGATTATGGGGAATCCTTTGTTTTGGATATTAGTATGGAAAACCTTGGAAATGCCGCAGCAACAAATGTGGCTATGTTGCTAACATCAACCAATAACTTCATTACTATAAATCAGCCCTCTGCAAACATTTCATCCATAAACGCAGGCGAAACAGTGACGATCGATGATGCTTTTGGAATTAGCGTTGCTGAAAATATTCCCGATGGGGAAATAATAAATTTTAACCTGGAAGCCAGCGATGGAACAAATATATGGCAAAGTAGCTTCAGCATAACCGGCCATGCTCCAGTGCTGGAATACACAGGTTACAGCGTTAGTGATCCGGCCGGAAACAATAATGGAAAACTCGATCCCGGTGAAACAGTTTTCCTATCAGTTGAGATTAAAAATAATGGATCGGCTGAAGCTTATGAGGCAGCCGGAGAATTATCATCACCTAATCCTTTTATAACAATAAACTCCACAGAACCACAAGCTTTTGGCAATATTTGGCAAGGTGCTACGGCCAATGCCACCTTTGAAATCTCTTGTAGTGAAAGTGCGCCTGCCGGACAAAATATTTCCTTTATTATCGAAATACTTGCAAACATGGGAATAACAGCACAAGGGTCATTTTCGCTTGTGGCCGGACAAATTCCGGTACTTGTTGTTGATCTTGATGAAAATACCAATTCAGGGAATGAGATCGTAAATGCCATGAATGATTTAGGGATAGCAGCAGATTATACCACCACTTTTCCTGCAGACCCGGCGATTTATAGTTCACTTTTTGTGTGCCTCGGCATTTATAGCGACAATCATGCACTGACTTCTTCAGAAGGGCAGGTCTTAGCAGATTACCTTAATAACGGAGGGAAATTGTATATGGAAGGCGGCGACACCTGGGCTTACGACAGCCAGACCGCAGTGCATTCCATGTTTGGGATTAACGGAACCTCCGATGGTTCGGGAGATATGGCGACCGCCGTTGGTGTTTCCGGCACTTTTACTGATGGCATGAGTTTCTCCTACACGGGTGATAACAGTTGGATTGATCATCTTGAAGCTGTTAACGGCGGGACATTAATTTTAAACAATCTATCCCCATTCTATGGCTGCGGAGTTGCTAATGAGCAGCCTGGTTATAAAACTATTGGGGCGTCCTTCGAATTCGGTGGGCTTGATGCCAATAGAAATGATTTGATGGAGGAATACCTGATTTTCTTCGATCTGATCCAAACACTTTCAGCTGATTTTATTGCTGATTTTACTACTATTTCAAGTGGCGAAAGTGTTCAGTTTACCAACACATCAAGTGGAAATCCAATTTCATTTTTATGGACTTTCGAAGGCGGCAGCCCGGCAACAAGCAATTTGGAAAACCCATTTGTGACCTACAATTCGCCAGGTGTTTTTGATGTTTCACTAACGATTAGTGATGGGCTCACCAATTCAGTTATTACAAAGTCAGATTTTATAACCGTCACCGGCGCTTTACCAGCACAAACTATTCCTGTAAACCTTGGTTGGAGTGGAATATCAACTTGTGTGATTCCTGATAACACTAACCTGGATGTTATGCTTGAACATAACATCAATGATATAGTGATTATGCAAACCATGACCGGTATTTTCTATCCAGAGATGGAAATCAATACCATCGGACAATGGAATTATCAAAACGGATATCTCATCAAAGCAAGCACTCCATTTGATTTGGCCATTTTTGGTGAGCAACCTGCAAGTCTTCAGATTTCACTTAAGCAAGGCTGGAATTTGATGCCCGTTTTATCGAGCTGCAGCGCGTCAATCGGTACCCTTTTTGGTTTACATCTCAGCAAGGTATCCGTGATTAAGTCGATTGCAGGAACAGGTGTGTTTTGGCCAATTTACAACATCAATACTATAGGATATTTGCAACCCGGAAAAGCATATTTTGTATATGTTACTGATGACATCATCATAAACTTTCCTGACTGTAATTAACCAATTTTTATTTCCCTTCAGGTGAGGAGAAACTAAAGAAGCTCACGGTTTCTATAGGACCCCATGAGCTTCTTTAATTGCAAAAACCTGAAAAGTTTATGCGCCTTCCTTTAGTTCTTTCTTCCATTTTATAAGCTCCTGCTGTATGGCGGCAATGGTGGCTTCGATGTTGATTTCAACAACCTCTCCCCTGCCATCCCATGCCAGGCCTTGCCGGTCGTATTCGCTTTGAAGCATGGCTTCCAAATCTTCAATAGAAAATTTGTCATCCTTTTCTTTAAGATGTTCTATAAAGGTAACTGTGCTGTCAAACATCTTTTTGTAGGCGGTTTCACGCCATTCAGTGATATTCATTTTTCCAAATTTTTTTCAATTTCAATAATCTATTACTCCAATTCAGTCAACACCGCAAAAACTTTTAACTCTTAACTCTATGAACTTTTAACTCAATGAACTTTTAATTCTTCCACCTAATACCGGTCCACCACGCGATTTCCAAACCAGAATTTTTTTACACTGCCTTCTGCTTTTTCTATCTGTATCCAAATGTAGAGACAAGCCAGAAAATTGCCCAGAATAAAAATTCCCAGAATCCATAGGATGGAACGCCCAACATGGTTTTCTCTGAAAATAATCCATCCACCCACAATTGAAAATCCAACATAAACATCAATCAGGCTTACATGCCCCCATGCCAGCGACATAAGGATGCTTCCTTCTTCCCAAAAACTTCCGAATACAAAACCATAAACCAGGGTTAAAAACATGATAATGGTGCCTGTCATGGCAAAAATGCGTGCTGTTTTCATCTTTCAAAATATTTTTTATACAATTTTTTCCTTGGATAAAATGAAAGGTACAAAACCGGATACATGAACAAATCAAGGATTTTATAGCCGGTAGAAAAATTCATGTCATCAACAATGCGGGTATGTTCATCATCAACTTTTATCACACTGTGTATGTGCTTCCATTGCTTCAAGCCAAAAGGAAGTTTTTCCCCTTCGTCAACAAAAATGTACTTTCCGGTATCCCTGACCTCGCTTTTAATCCTGCTAATCCAATCAGATGGCAGCGGCAATTTGAAGCGAATATGAACTTTACTGCCGGGCTCTGATCCTTCGTAAGTTATGAGTGAGGCCACAAACTTTGGGGGCAATAAAAATTCGAACAGTTCATTGCTAAAATCTGCCGAAACTTTTTCGAAGCTACAATTCACAAGAGAATCAATAAGTATTCGCATCAGTGTTTCATTTTATCACTCTAACCTCAACACCGGTCTTTTGTTCAACAAACCAAAGTAATAGCTTAAAATGTACTGGAAATATCTCAGAAATGCAGGTTGTGGACTGAGGTATGCCGACTAATCTAATACGCCCTCACATCCTTTTTTTCGACATAATTGATAAAGGCCTTATTCACCACTTTATTCCCGCCGGGGGTTGGGTAATTTCCGGTGAAATACCAATCGCCGGTATGGTTGGGCAATGCAGCATGCAAGTCTTCGATGGTTTGGTAAATTACTTCCACTTTCGCGTTTGTTCCGGGGGGCGTAACGATCTCGGCAATTTTTGCTGAAATCTGCTGAGGTGTAAAAGGCCTGAAAATATCCTTGACGTAATTTATAACTTCCTCTTTTGGAAGACCAATCTGTGCCTTCGATTTCTTATAAACCTCATTGATTACACTTTCCTGGCCGGTTTCCTTAAGTAGTTCAATGGCTGCTTTAAAGGCGACAAAATCGCCAATTTTAGCCATGTCTATGCCATAGCAATCGGGGTAACGAATTTGAGGGGCCGAAGATGCAATTATGATCTTTTTGGGTCCCAGCCTATCGAGGATGCGAATAATACTTTGCCGGAGTGTAGTTCCCCGAACAATGGAATCGTCGATAACCACCAGGTTATCCACCCCTTCTTTAATTACACCATAGGTGATATCATATACGTGGCCAACCAGATCGTTGCGGCCGCTATCCTTAGAAATGAATGTTCGGAGTTTCACATCTTTCACTGCGATGTCCTCCACGCGTGGCGAGAATGCCAGTATTTCGTTTATTTTTTCGGGAGTAGCATTTGCCCCCAATTCAATAATGCGATCTGACTTAATTTGATTGCAAAAGACATTTACTTCTTCAACCAGGCCTTTAAAAGCAACGGCAGCAGTATTTGGAATGTAGGAAAAAACAGTGTTGTGAATATCGTGGTTGATGGCTTGCAAAACTGCCGGAGTGAGGAACTTACCAAGCATTTTCCGCTCTTTGTAAATATCTTTATCCGTTCCTCTTGAGAAATATATTCTTTCGAACGAGCAGGCTTTTCTTTCGCGTGATTCATCAAAAGGAACCTCCTGAATGTGTCCGTTTTTTTTAATGATCAGCACATGGCCTGGCTGTAATTCCTTTACATCCGAGGCCTTGATATCAAAGGTAGTTTGCAGCACCGGCCTTTCCGATGCGGCCACTACAATTTCGTCATCAGCATAATAAAATGCAGGGCGTATTCCCGAGGGGTCGCGCATTACAAAAGCATCGCCATGGCCTACCATTCCGGCAATGGCATAGCCCCCGTCCCAGCTTTTGGCCGAGTTGATTAATATTTGTTGGATGTCGAGATTCACTGCTATTTTTTCAGAAATCTCCATTTTTGTCAATCCTTCATTTTTGAATTTCTGATAAAGAACTTCGTTTTCTTCATCCAGAAAGTGTCCTATTTTTTCGAGGATGGTGATGGTATCTGAAGTTTGTATTGGAAATTGCCCCAATTCAACGAGCTTATCAAAAAGTTCGTCAACGTTGGTCATATTAAAGTTACCGGCAAGCACCAGATTGCGGGTTATCCAATTGTTGGCCCGCAGCACGGGATGCAGATTTTCAACACCATGGCCGCCAAAAGTTCCGTATCGCAGGTGTCCTAAAAACAATTCGCCGGTGAAGTCACGGTTTTTTTTCAGCCAGTTTACATCTTTCAGCAAGTCAGGCCTTGTTTTTTCCAGATCATGGAAGGGTTTATACACATGATTAAAGGTGTCGACAATGGGGGTTGAGCTTCCGGAACGAAAGCGGCTGATGTATTTTTCGCCGGGTGAAATATCAAGTTTGATGTTGGCAATTCCGGCGCCATCTTGTCCGCGGTTGTGCTGTTTTTGCATCATCAAATGCACCTTATTAAGGCCGTAGAAGCCGGTGCCATACTTTGAAACGTAATATTCCAGAGGCTTGAGCAGCCTTAGCATTGCAATGCCACATTCGTGTTTTATGAGTTCGCTCATGAGGTGCTGCTTATCAATCTTAAGTTGAAAAAATGAAGTGGCAAAAGTAATAATTATGCATAAGCTTAAACTGAGTTATTTTAAAAGGAATAATTTTGCATGCTGAATCACTTAAATGCTTTAAAATGAAAAATCTATTCATAACAATAGTAATAATTTCAATCAACCTGCTGGGTTTTGCCCAATTTCAAACTCCGGGAACCGGCCTAAACTGGAATCTGGATGATCTGGTTGCAAATTCGGGAGGCGTTGTAACCCTCGAAACAAATGGCCAGTATAGCATTACGCAGGATTTGACAATTTCAGACAGCGATACCTTAACCATTGTAACACCCGAAGAAATTAATGTTTCGGACGGGGTACTTATCACCATCGCTGGAACCTTTATTTCGCATCCAGAAAGTGGAATTGTGTTTTTTAAGGCACTCGATAATTACTACCTTGGTTTCAGGTTTGAAGACAGTCAGGGATCGGATCTTACGAACACCTATTTTAAAAAAGCCGGCGGCATACAATTGGTAAATTCGGATATGGCTTTTCGCTATTGCGATTTCACCGAGTTCAATCAGGAAAACTCAACCGGAACCATCAATCTTTTTCAGAGTTCACCCCTCATCGAAAATTGCAGTTTTTCGGATAATGACGGGCCGGCCGTAATGTCGGGAGCAAACAGCACTTCTTCCCCACAAATATTGGGTTGTGAAATTAAATTTAATGTTGCTGCAAACGGGAATACGCCACAGATCAATCTTGGCACTTCAGGCACAGACAGCATCAGAATCATCAATTGCGAAATTATTGGCAATCCTGAAAATATTATGGCCGGAGGCATTGCAATCACCACCCTTGCCGGCGGCTCTCTTAAAGCCAGGGTCGAAGGAAATATAATCCGTGATAACCGCTATGGCATCACCTGCTACGGTTCCAATATTGCATCGGTGATTCGCGGGAATGAGATCGTGGATAACAATACCCAAAACCAACCCATGTTGGGCGGAAGCGGGATTAACTTTTTTGGAACAGCGACAAACCAATCGCTTGTCTCGGGAAATATCATCACCGGAAACCTTTGGGGCATTACCATTCAGGGCACGGCACAACCCAATTTTGGGCAGTTGGAAGGTGAGATTTATAATCCCGGGGCAAATACATTTAAGGATAACGGGAACGAAGGCGAAATTTATGACCTCTACAACAATACCCCCAACACCATCATGGCGCAAAATAATTATTGGGGCACCACCAATCCTGATACAGTTGAGATGCATATTTTCCACCAACCCGACGATCCATCTTTGGGCCTGATTGAATATTTACCACTTTATAATCCACCGGTTGGTTTGGTTGATTTTTCAGGTGAAGAGAATCATACTGTATTTTCTGTTTATCCAAATCCTGCCAAAGGGTATTTTTATCTGATGATTAATGAAGATCTTAATCCCGTTGACGAACCCTTGCGTGCCGAAATATTAACTCTATCGGGTGAAACATTACAGACTTTCAGTTTGCCGGGCACAACATCCTTGCACAAACTAACGACTCCTGAAAGATTTTCGGGAATGGCCTTATTGAAAGTTAGTTTTGGGAAAACTTATGAAACCATAAAGATAAGAGTAGCACATTGAACTCGGATTGCAAATCCGAGTGAGCGGGGGCTACTTCATTTGACACAATATCTATTTTTTGATGAAGGAAAACTTTCATTCAATTCCTGATGTTTTCGTGGACAGTTGGGTGTACGACAAATATCAAAGAATAATTTTTCATCTGATATTTTAGTCATCGAATTGAACGAATCACACGAATTTTTTCTGCCAAAGGCAGAAATTAATTCGATGAATCTGTATAACTCGATGAAAATCTACATGATAAATGCAATTTGTCGCACACCCGGAGAGTTTGTTGAAATACAAATAATGATTATTCTTGTGAGAAGGGAATTTTCCCATTAAATTAATTTCATTTCAAAATGCGGCAATTACAAAGAATCACATTCGACCCCAACATTATGGGAGGAAAGCCATGTATAAGGGGCATGCGGGTAACCGTTGGAACCGTGGTAGGATTGCTGGCCTCCGGACATTCAAAAGCAGAAATACTTAAGCTCTACCCCTACCTTGAAGCAGCTGATATTGACGAAGCACTATCATATGCAGCATGGCGGGCAGAAGAAATGGAAATCCCCCTTGAACCCGTATCCTGATGAAGATCGTGATTGACATGAATTTGTCGCCATCGTGGGTTCCCAAACTCAAAAAGCGTGGTGCCCTTATAACCCTCGATGAAAATAAAGGAAGGGTAAGGATATTGCCGATTTAAATTATCGGGTTCCCCTCCCCCATTGCGGTTCGGCAGGATTTTCGGGGATGGCAATGGTGAAAGTGAGTTATGGAAAAACATCAGAAACCTTTAAAATATTTATAAGGAAATAAATCGGAAGGGATGCAAGCCCTAAAAGGGATGGCAGCCCTGATTTTTTGACATCAGGGTTTCCATCCCCTCCCTTTGGTAAGGGATTTAAACCCTTATACTTTCATTTTACCGGGCACAACATCCTTGCACAGGCTCACGGTTCCTGAAGGATTTTCGGAGATGGCATTTGTAAAAGTAAATTTCGGGAATACTTCAGAAACTATTAAGGCTTCCATCCAGAAGTAAGGGCTTTTTCCAATTACATTAAATACAGCTCAGATAACATACAAAAAGATCAGTTTTGAGTGTTATATCCTGACAAATCTTGATGACTAGTCAGGTTTTATCATTGCTACGGGGATACATGTTGTCCGCCAGAGAACAGCTTTTTGTATCATTGCGTACAGTGTCCGCTTTTAAAACACCACCTCCGGTTTTATCTAAACCAAATTATATCAACACTTTAAATTACTTGGTATGGTTGTAGTACAATCAGAAAACGGAGAGGCTTAATTTTAATATTTTTGATTGAAATGAAAAACGGGCAGCTATGCGTAACCTATTTGTTAAATTAGCCTTAAGAAACCTTACCAGAGGCAAAGTATTCAGCATCGTCAACATATTCGGACTGGCCATTGGCATTGCCGCAAGTTTGTTGATTTTTCAGTATGTACAAAATGAGATGAGCTACGACAAGTTTCATGAACATGCTGATGATTTGTACCGGATTCGTCTCGACCGTTACAGCCAGGGTGAATTGGCCGAGACCATGGCCACCGCACCCGATGCTCTGGGGCCGGTATTAAAAGACGTGTTCCCGGAAGTGGAAAACTATGCCATTTTAAGCAACTATCAGCTTGAAGGTGTTTTGCGCTATGGTGAGCATAAATTCAGGCTCGACAAAACATTCTTTTGCTCTGAAGAGTTTTTTCAGATGTTCTCCTATCCACTCATTTCCGGTGATCCAAAAACCGCTCTTTCTGAACCCTTCTCCATTGTGTTGTCCCAATCTTTGGCCAAAAAATTCTTTGGCGATACTGATCCATTGGGCGAAGTGCTACATCTTAGCAACCGTGTTCAACTTAAAGTTACCGGAATTACTGAAGATGTCCCTGAAAACACGCACCTGAAATTCCAGGCCCTGATCTCGATGGAAACCATGTTCAGGCTCTATGGCGAAAATTTCAGGACCACCTGGTGGGCTGATGTAATGCTGACTTATGCAAAATTATCGAAGGGTAGCAGCCCCGAGGAATTTGAGCAAAAACTCAACAGCTATGTTCAGGAACGCTTTGCCAAAGAACTGAAGGAAAAAAGCGAGGATATGGTTTTTCATATCCAACCCATAAAATCAATTCATTTGTATTCAAGCTATCCTCAGGAAATAGAAGTAAACGGCAATGGAAAGTCCGTTTCGTTTTTGCTCATTATCTCCATACTTATTCTCATTATTGCCTGGGTAAACTATATTAATCTTTCTACTGCCCGATCAATGGAAAGAGCCAGAGATGTTGGATTGCGCAAAGTTTCGGGAGCAACCAGATCACAATTGATACGGCAATTCCTCATAGAGTCGCTGTTTGTAAATTTGATAGCTGTAATAATAGCCCTTATTATTGTAGAAATTTCTCACCCCTATTTTAGTCAGGTAACAGGCTTAACAGTTACACTAAGTATATGGACCAACCCGGTATTCTGGCTGTTTTTTGCTCTGGTTATCCTTACGGGATCATTACTATCCGGGCTGTATCCGGCGTTTGTACTTTCTTCGTTTAAGCCCATCACCGTTTTGAAATCAAAGTCAGTTAAAAGTTCACGAGGAGCCATGCTGCGCAAAGGGCTTATCCTGTTTCAGTTTGTAATTTCGCTACTGCTAATTGCCGGAACGCTAACCATTAACCGTCAAATAGCATATATGCAGGATCGCAATCTGGGCATCGACCTCGAGCAAACCCTTGTAGTGAAGGCTCCGGGGAGCATTGATTCTACCTGGAATCTCCGTCAAAAGACATTTAAAGCCGAATTGCTGAGTAATCCATCCATCGAAAAAATGTGTGCGTCCTATTTTGTCCCGGGCGATGCAGTCTGGTACACCAACGGATACATTAGGAAGCGCAACAATGATGCAAATACTTCTCGCACATTGAATGTTATCCATGTAGATGCAGATTTTATCCCCTTTTATAATCTCGAAATTATTGCCGGCCGCAACTTTATCGAGGGCAACCAAAATGATGTCCTCTGTCATATTATCAATCGCGAGGCACTTGAGTTGTTAGGCTTTAATTCGCCGGAGGAGGCCATCGATCAGGAACTGGAAACCCCAAACTGGAACATGACGCATAAGATTATTGGTGTAATAGAGAATTACCATCAGGAATCGTTGCGGGAAAATTATGCGCCTACCATTTATACCAACCTTCCTCATCCACGCTGGGCCAAACAATATTCTGTAAAAATCCACACCAAAAACACCAAAGAAACCATTGCCTTTGTAGAAAAGAATTTTATGGAAAGCTTTCCGGGCAATATTTTCGAATACTT
>JGI11705J14877_10001695_pt1 | contig 12388 bp, 18 predicted proteins | sample Etolaghawater15m_FD_14877 | JGI IMG/M metagenome (IMG submission 14877) | reverse complement strand
TTCTGCCTTGAAGCCTGCTTCTTTCAGTACCTCTACGATCTCTCGCTCGTAAGCAAAGCCTTTACGCCGTTGCATACTACCCATCTATAAACACCGTTTGTTGTTGTTCAAGTGTGTGAACTGTTTGCCGTTCAAAGTCAAACCTAAGTCTAACGTCGAGCGGCTTACTATCACGTGACTTCATAGACCTAAGCGTACGTGTATCAAGATCACGGTCACCTTCAAGCGCCAACACGTGGTCTACCTTGGTTACGATGTCTTGCTTACCCGTCAAGTCCGTAAGCTGTAACTCACGTCTTACGGTCTCACCCTTCATATTAACGATGCCTTGCGTCTCACGAGCGCCAGACTTGTTTAGATGGTGAACACATATGACGATGATGTTCTGCTTTTGGGCAATGCCACGCAGTCCTTCCAAGATGCGACCCATCTTAAAGAACTCGTTGTTACCAGCTTCCTTAACCGTGATACCGTCGGTGGTATCAACAACCAAGATCTCTGGTCGCATACTCTGAACAGCTTGCTCTATCGTATCTATCGTAATAGAGTCCGAGTGCATAGCAATATGGTTTACCTTATCTGTGATGTTCTTTCCCTGCACAATCATCTCTTCGATCTCGTCCTTGTTAGACGCATACGCTGTCTGTAAGAACCGACGAAAGAGTAGGTGCTTGGGCATTTCTAGATTCAAGTAAACTGTCTTGCGCTGTTCAGCCATCACGATGTCTTGCACAAGCATGGACTTACCCATACCCGTGTCTGCCGTGATTACCATAAGCTCGCCTGGCACTAGCTTGTAAGACTCGCCACCGTACCTTGAACCAAGGTCAATGTACTTGCCATTTCTGATCTTGTCTATGTACACACCTAAGTGTACAGCAAGATCTTCTGGTGATTCAAACTCCATAACGTTGTTCTTTTTAGGGTAGAAAACACACGAAGACGAGCAGTTCTTCTTCATGATCTTGTCCTTACAACCATAAGCGTACTTCCTAGCGTAAGCACTTTTGACGATCCTTTTCAGCTCGTCAGCCATAGTTGTGTCTGATAACCAATCAGCAAGCACGGTCTCTGCGTGGTCAATCGGAAGACCGATACGCCATAGCCACGAGGCAAGCCGTAGTAGCTCTTCGTGCCTATTGCCTAGTGCTGGTTCNTTGTTTATCAGCTTCTGCATACAAGTGTAGTAGCGGGTAGGCTCTACTACAACTCTGAGGTCATTGCGCCATTTACTATTAGTAACACCCATTAGTAGGTGCTGCTTCAGTACAGGCTCAGGATCTTCCTCAGGCATGACAGGATCAAGAAAAAGATCACGATCCATCTGCCCCTGAAACTCTTCAAATGACTTGAAGAATACAGAAGGATCGAGGCTCGTCTTCATGCGACCAGACTTCTCGTGCTTACTGAATGGCAAGCGTATATGGCTGTGTATCCCAAGGGGTGCTGTGTCTAACGTTTCGTAGGGAAAAAGCTTCTCTACTGTAGCCTTGAGAATAGATGCGCTGTGCATTGTGGGGTAGATGCCGAAAAGACGACCATCTAAATGCACGTGTACACCCTTACGTCCAGACCTATACACACGGATGTGTTCAAGGTCGGCATCCATATACTTATGCAGATTCATAATCATACGATTAACGTCTGCATAAACGAGTTCTGGATCACCGTCGAAATCAAGAATAGGTTCGGTTACGTAAACCTTTCCCTTGAAATCAGCGGTAATACCCTTGTTGTTGACAGCTTGCTTCTTAATGAAGTCAACACCTTCTTGATCGAAAGCGTATTGACTGCGCCAAGCAACAACGTTATTCAGTGTAGAGAGAAACGAATCTTTGTACTCACCACCGACAGGTACAGTAAGACCCTTACGGTTCCATATACTGTCTATAACTACTCCATAGTGAAGGTTATGTCCTGCCTTTGGATTCACGATACATTTCCCTGTGTTTTGTGCCCCGTCTTTGTCTCAAAACATACGTCTTGCCACGCAGGTTAGGGTTGTGTTCCTGTAGTTGGCGACGCGTTCTTCTTACGGTTTCTTCCGAAGGAACACGACCAGCTTTCTGTGCAGATAGCAGTTCATAGATGGTCGTGTCCTTGGAGAAACCGTGATCACTCAGCACACGGAAGTACAGATTGATGTCATCATCACGATAACGCTCATCTTCTTCCAGTGCTTTCTTTACGATTTCGATTAGTTGCATGACTAATTCAGCATATACTTGGTGTAAGCTTCGTTACGAACAAAGTCCGTGACCTTGCTCATAGTATGCAGACGCTTCTGAATAGGCTGTTCGCCACAAGACTCGGTCACAGCTTGATACAAGGTATTAAGCGTGCCCTCACCATACTCACTGTGCGTAGGACGATTGAACGTTCTCACCGAGTTGGTGAACTCGTTCGCACGTATGACTTTGTTGCCATACATACGGCCAAGCATACTGTAAGCGTCGTCATTCGTGATGTCCGTCTCCTTCAGTTTAGATAGAAGGTTACGAATCTTCGTATACTCGCTAGACGCAACTGGCAAGTGCTTGGTGGCAAGAACAATAACCTTCTCTCGTATCTCTCCAACGTGCTTCTTCAGTAAGGTGACTCCAGAACCAGAAATGCAGAGGTTGGAACATACCAACACCTCTGCCCCAATAGCAATACCGAAGGACATAGACTTGTCCATACTGTTGCGAAATCCTACAATCATTCTGTTGTCGAAAGTTGGATGGCTTGGGTGTTCAAAGTACAGCTTAGCAAACATCCTTGACGCTGGCGCATCCTTGTAGTGTACAGAGTTAGGCGCATAATACTTGCCGTCATCAAACTCTACTCTTGCGTCTACAAGGTTGTAGCCTTGTTGCTTAAGGTGATACTCAGACATACCTACCATATCACGAAGAACCTCTGAGTGCGTGTACATACTGTACCCACGGCGTGTTCTCTCGCCTTCTTCGCGTATGCTTCGATAGACTTCAAGGTCTTCGATGTCTACTAGATCATCAAGTGCCTTGTCTAGTTCAATTTGCTTTCCGTAAATACTTACCATAATAACCTCGTTGTTGTTGTCGTATAAAAAAAGGGACGGAGGGCAACCGCCACCCCCCGTCCCTGTGATAGGCAAACAGCAGTCCCTCTGCTTACCTAGAAGGGCATATCGTCTGGAACTTCACTAGAAGGCTGCGCCTCAACAGATGCGCCATCACCATTGCTTGTGAGTAGGTCTGGACGATACGCGTTACGTCCTTGCAAGCGACCTTGCTCGTACGAGCTGTTGAAGTCAGCAAGCACAGCAGAGAAAGCGCTAGACTCTTGGTCTTCCGTAGCGTCAGAAGGAAGCGTGCCCACAAACGAATGCGCAGCATACTTAAGCTTACCTTCCCACTCACGGTTAACGTAAGAGATCCATACGACCTTCTGATCAAGCAGTCGGTTTGTCATTGAACTATAGAAGTCTACATAGTCTTCGATAGTCACGATTTCCTTTCCTTCTGCCTCAGCCTTGAGGTTCACGCCAACGCCTTCAAAGAGACGATTGATCTTGAACGTACTGCCTGGGCCAGAAAGCTCACCGTTGTCCTTGGAGAACCAAGAAGCGATCTCGATGATCTTAGGATACTGAAGACCGTCTACGAATACCGTAAGCTTTACACGTATGTCTGGCATAAGTGTGTCTGCTTCGCTGAACTGGTATTCGACAGCTTGGATCTCGCCTATGTTACCATAAACACCAGGCCGTTCTGTGTTGAACTTGCTGGTCACGGGTGAAGAAGACTTACCATTGGTAAAGAAAGACATAAGGTACCTATGTTTTGGGTTTTAGAAAAAAGAACTACTTAGATAGATGGCCGTTGATGAGATCAATACCCTTTTGGATACGCTCAGATGGCATATCTTCAAGTGAATGATACTCAGAAACGACCCTCTGTATACCAAGCTTTTTCTTGGTACTCTCAGTTAGTTCGTCAAGCAAGCCTCTGAATATAGAGACTTGCTCTGCTGTCGCAAGAAGCGTAGACGTAGCGTCACGCTCAAGCATTGATTGGCCAAACCGATCCTTCAATACGTCATAAGACCACTCGAAGGTATCACCGTCTGGCATATGGTTTGGAAAGCGTGACTTAACTACCGATGCACGACGCTTGCCACTCCGTTCACGGTCGATCTGTACAACAAGATCGAACATATAAGGTAGCCTACGCCAGCCATCGAAGGTAGTGCCTAGCTTAGACATACCTGGGCCATACTCTGGCTTACCGTGTGCCGTGACTACGACATTCATATCAAGCTGTACAAGTAGATTATACAAACGCTTGAGTACCTTGTCACGGTCACGCCACATACGCATATCGCCCGAATACTTTTCATCAAGCTGAGCCATAAGCTCTGACTCGAGGATAGTAATCGGGTCGATCACCAACGTCTTGAATGAATGCCTTGTCTGAAGCACACTACGTACTTCTTCGATAGCATCATCAATACTGTTGGTATGATACACAGCACCACCACGCTCGGCAATGATACTGTTGTAATGTACTGAGCCGCGCTCTGCGTCAATGACGTAGGGCTTTGGCATCTGTATAGCTGCTGTGGTCTTGCCTGCGCCAGAGTCGCCATACAAGAACATCTTTAATCGACCAAGTTCATTAGCCTTTGGTGTCTTACCTCGCATATACCTCTTCCTTTTGGTTGTTCATAATGTGCTTAGCTTCTTCGTAAGCCTCGTACTCTTCTTCTGCTTCCAGCTCTTGGAGCAAGTCAGTTAGCTTTGTAGCCATGAATCTGTGAAACAGAATTCCATTTCGATCACAATAGGAACGAAGCTCCGATGTGATAAACTCGTAGAGTTCTTTGTCATTCACGGGGATTGTTGTTCAGTGTTGAAAAAGCCATAGCAAGCCTGCGCATCCATCAAACGCAGACTTACTATGGTGTTGTGCTCACTATGGAAGCACAGTTTTTGTCAACTGCTTTTCAGCTGTAAACACATCTTTGCCATTGCGCTGCACTTTGATAGAATCGTATTGGGCTCTTGCTTGTTCAACGTAAGCACGTAACTCTACGTCTCTTACGCCAGAAGCAAAAGGTATCCATTCGTTCTTGTACTTAACAAGAATCCTAAATTCTTCAAGCATAGTCGCGGGTTGTTGTTCGTGCTCCGAAAAGCATAGCACGGCACATAGTCATGGACTATGCACCGTGCTACACCATTACTTACTCAACGCCAAGCGTCGCTGTGAAATCAGCAAGCTCTTCTTGATCGTCTACTTTCGGCATTGGATGCAAGAACAAGTAGCTCAATGCGCCCGTGGGTTCACCACTGAGGCTACCGTCAGCGTTACGGCCAACAAGCTCAATCGGTCGCTTGAGCAACGTGATACCGTGCTCTTTGAACCAAGCGACAATGATCGTATTGATCTTGTCGGCAAGCTCGTCTTCGTTTGCACAATAGTCAAAGAGCTTGTCGGCCATACGCTCAACAAGCTCTGCCTGCACAATGACGTGGCTACCACGGCCCTTACCCTGGTCGATCACGTCACGCATTTCTGCGGGCTTGCTCACGACCTTGTATTTGCCGTCGTCCAATCGCATACGGATGGTGATCTCGTTGCGGTTAATGTACTTCTCAAGCAAAGTTAGATTGCTCATTTTGTTTGGGTTTTTGTTGCCTGTCGTAAGAAAACCCGTAGCGCCGAACAGGCACGACGCTACGGGCTAAACGCTACAAGTAATGCTTGCTTGTGGCAATCACTGCTGTGTTAGCGTAGGTAGTTACCATAAGCAGAATAACAAAAGCGTTCGCGTTTGTTATAGCCATGATAAAACTGATTACGCAGAAGACTGCGTTAGCTACTAGCAAGAGTAGCTTGAATAGCTTAAGCTCGTTCATAGCCATGCCTCAAATCGCTTCTTGAGTTCAGCTACTTCGTCTTCCATTTGAGCAATGTTATTCAAAGCCAATGCTCGATACCATTTCAGGACATCGACTCTTATGTCCCTTATGTTATCCTCTTTCATAGTAAGCATCAAGCTACCTAATTCCCCTTCTATATCCCAATACTGTCTCAAGCTGGATCTAAGGTCTTGAGCAGCTATAATTATATGATCGAGGTTTCTTTCGTGTGAATTGATTTCGGTTGGAAAAGTCTGTTCTGTTTTCATTTCAAGTATGTTGTTTGCGGTTGTTGTAGGTCTCAGCAAAAATGGCAAGGGCCGAAGCCCTTGCCACGGACGCTTAAGCGTCCTTCTTTGCCGCGACTTTCTTCTTAGCGACGGTCTTCTTCTTGGGCACAAGCGCAAACACAACTGTGTCTGCCTTCGTTCTCCAACCCGTCTTCACGTACTTGCGGCCAATGCGAAGTTCACCTACGGTGTTCTCGCTATGACCAGTGTACGTGCGTGGCGGGATGTGCCCTTTCTCTCGGGCCCAAGTCGTGAGCGCAAGCTGCGCTTCGCCCATTCCCTTATACACGCCTTTGTCGATGCGTGCTTGGAGCTGGGCAAGAACTTCGTCGCGAAATACGACACGGAAAGGTAATCTGTCTGAGTTTGCCATTGCAGTTGTGTAAGGTTTAATGATTGTGACGGGCGCGCGAAGTTACGAGCCCAAGCGAGAGAGGAGAACTTTCGAGCGCTGGGCAATGGGTGTACGTTCTAAGTGTGGCACTAAGTCCAACGTTAGCAACGACTTAACGGTAGGCAATTTCAACCAAATCGACCCCCGTACACCCTGCCCAAGCGAGAAAGGAACTGTTATATCTCCAACTCCCAGTGTCCTTCAATTTTGAAGGGGTGGGCACCTAGCTTATGGTGATAAAAGAGAGCGAAACATCGAAACCAGCGCCTTCCGACAGCGTATATTGTGCCGTCTCCCAAATAAATGGGTCGCCTAATAGTTGAGTAATCATTATCAAGGGGCTGCTTTGGGTGCGTCTGTGTCAATCTAGGGGTAATANCCTAGACGANAGCGCTTAAAAGGGGCTTTCGCTGACCAAAAAGCGGCGCAATTCCCCTTCAGATGGAGGTAAATCTGACCATAGGAGATGTAACGTGTTCTTGCGTTACCCTTGCAGCTAAAAAGCGAAGCTGTATTTAGCCTATATTGGCTGAATCACAGGCAAATGGATTATATGCCAGAGTTAGTAAAGCGTAAGCTAAGGNGNGGTACCAAGGAGTTCGTAGTTTATACGGAGGAGGAGTTTNTTACTGTAAGAGANGACAGTAAGCAAGGGGATNNTAAGAGTGGNTATAAGCATTGGAGGGACGTAAGCGTTACNGTTGGTGACTGGGTTNTATCTGATGATGNTTATGTNGCTGAGGTCATAAGNATAAACGGGCCTTANGATACCAAGNCGGGTAAAGANTGGTGTNTGGTGCTTCCTTATTGTAGGAAATGGGTACGTAGGAGTAAGGCTGGCAAGCTTTTGGCAAGGGAATTTCTGGACACGGGAAACTATAATAGTTCGTCACCGAATAAGACTTGGATAGATCAAGAGCTTAAGATGTCTAGGGCCAAAAGGGTCGTAGAGACATATGCTAGGTTGTTGATGGAATCGGGGGGAGTACTGTCTGCCGAGCAGTATAATATGCTTGGTAGGCTGTATAGACCCGATCAGAAGATACCAGCAGCCAGCGTTAAACGCTTACTGAAACAAGAGAAGACCAAGAGTATGGTAAAGGAAGAGCTGGCTAGGATTATGTCTGAGAATGGGCTTACGGTTGATACTGTGATTAAGACCCATCAGAAGATCATACATGATGCTATGGATGCTGGTCAGTTATCGGTAGCTGAGAAGGCTAATGGAAGGTTTATGGATATGCTGGACATGAAGCCTGACAAGACTACCACACAAGTTGAGGCGCAGATTACTTGGGATCACCTACTTGATGAAGGGGATGATGCTGAGTACGAGATAGAACCTAAACGGCGCGATGCGCTATCCTATGACAAAGAGACTAGACCCCGTGAGATCGAAGAAGATCCACTTGAATACGACGAGTAAGGTTGTATTGTATTCGGCAGGTGATGCCTACGCAGTAGAAAAGACGGTTGTCTTTGATGGGCCCGTAGCTTTGGTTAAGAAGCTTGATGGGTCGGTTGTTATTATGACCAACTCAAGGACGGTTATTGATGGTAACAGCGAGCTTATTGAAGACGTGGTTGCCGAACCTGCGCCTAAGGCTGAGCCAAAAGCTGAGCCCAAGAAACCTGCTACGCGCAGGCGACGAACCGTAAAGCCCAAGGCCAATGAATAAGACTAACTTTTATTTGTATCAAAAGAAGCTGTTTGAGGCCTGTCACAAGATTGCGATCAAGAAGGGCAATGACTACGCAAGGGGCGATGATCCTTTCGCCAACTTTCGTACGGCTGAAGCCATTGGAGTGAAACCTATTAAGGGTATACTCATTCGTATCATGGACAAGATCCAGCGCCTTAACAACTATGGAGTGGTTGGCAAGCTTGATAACGAAAGCGCAGAGGACGCGGTTATGGATATAATCAACTACGCTAGTCTTATCGGTGGTCTGATTTGTGAGAAAGAAGGAAAAGAACTACCTACCAACGCTACTATACGGGGATATAGTGATGGTGAAGGATCTGAAGGAAATAGCAGTGGTGCGGGAGGAGTTTATTGGAGCGAATGGACACCGACGTATCGCTGTGGATGTAGGAAGGTGGAATGTGATTGTGACAAGCGAGGATAACCTAGAGCTGNTAAACAAGCGTACGGCCAAGGATGTATGGAAAGCAGAGAACAAGAAGACTTTATTTCAAGCAGCTCCAAAGTAACTAGTAGTGGCCACCTATCGTATAGGGGTACTAATGTTGTAGGTGTTAGGGTTCACTCTGTGAACGCTGACGAGAACAAGACGGTACTCATATGGAGATTGGAGTCACCCTCAATCGGTTTGCACACACGCCCGTAGGTGTATTCGGTGAGCTGATCCTGCCTAGTGGTAGGACGCTATACACGGTTGAAAGACCCTGGCTTAATAACAAGCCTACGGTTAGCTGTATACCAGAAGGTACGTATCCTTGTCAGCCAAGGAAGTACTACCGTGGTGGCTATGAAGCCATTGAGGTATTAGATGTGCCAGATAGAAGCTACATACTGATCCACAGAGGCAATACCATGGATGACCTAGCTGGCTGTATAGCGCCAGGTATGGATCTTGGTTATGTTAATAAGAAGTGGGCAGTTACAAATAGCCGTGAAGCCTTTGCTTATGTTATGGATGAGCTTGGTGGAAAGCAGTTCTATCTTGATGTATGCACGAAATCCAAATAGAAGAGTTTTGGGGCACTGATCCAGAAAACTTGTTCTTGTGTCTTGGTGTTGCCTTTAAGGCACATAAGGGCGCTAACATTGTAGAGCTTGCTGTTATAGCTAATGAAATACTTGGTGGTATAGGTGAGTCGTCTACTTCGTTTACCGATGATGATACGGGAGAGTATATCTTTATGAAGCGCTATTTTAGTTTAAGCTAATATGCTAAAACAAGAAGTGCAGCGTCGTTGTGTGGAAGACCCGCTGTACTTTGCCAAAGCTTGTCTTCCCAAGTTGTTTGAGACGGAAAGTCCTGCGTTCCATAGGGAGATTATAGACGCTATGACGAACTTGGATGTCAAGCAACTTAATGTGCTTGCGCCCCGTGGTCACGCAAAGAGTACGCTATGTGCATTGCTATTCCCGCTCTGGCGCATCTTTTGTGAGGATCTAAGAAACAAGAAGCGTCCTAGTCCCAAGTTCATCCTGCTTGTATCTAAGAGTAGGAGCCATACGGTTAACCTGCTTACGACCATAAAGAACCAGCTTGAGTACAACCCACACCTTAAGGATCTGTTTGGGTATCAAGGTGCTGCTAACGCGAAGGCTTGGCGTGAGGACATCATACGGCTATCTAACGGTAGTATGATTGTGTGTCGTGGTATGGGCCAACAAGTCCGTGGTTTGAACATTGATGGTATGCGTCCCGATTATATCATCTTGGATGACGCTGAGGACGAAGAGAATACCAAGACGGTAGAGCGTATGGAAGACAACCTGCGCTGGATCCTTCAAGGGCTTGTACCTGCGGGTAGTAGGGACTGCAAGGTTGTAAACATTGGTACGCCACAAAAGAGCGTAGTGTGGTATTCACGCTCAAACAGATGCCTGACTGGATGACGCTATCCTACAAGGCTATTGATAAGGATGCTGATGGAAATGACTTGGCTTTATGGCCAGAGATGCGCAGTCTTGAATGGCTGTATGAGAAGAAGGCAAGCTTGGAGTCGATTGGTAGGGTAAGCGCTTTCTATCGTGAGTATCAGTGCGAAGTGATTGGAGATAGTGACCAGCTATTCAGAGAAAATGACTTGCAGTACTATGAAGGAGATTTATCCGATGGCTACATCGTCGACAGCCAGACCAAGGAAAAAACCGCCGTTAATATTTTTATGGGCGTTGACCCTGCTAGTAGTGTTCGAGCTACTGCAGACTACACGTGCATTATGGTCATAGGTATGGACGAGGACAAGAACGTCTATGTTATTGACTACCTAAGGAAGCGTATCAAGCCTATGGACGTAGCTGACGCTATCTTGGATTGGTATAGGAAGTACAAGCCAGCTAAGGTTCAGATAGAAACCGTAGGCTACCAAGAGATGCTACGTGACTATCTTACGAGATTGGAAGGCGTGTACATACCTGGCCTTGCGATTAAGAACCAACCACGCAAGGGTAAGGTTCAGCGGCTTGAAGGCTTACAACCTATGTTTGCTCGCAAGAAGGTATACATCAAGAAGTCTCACAGTGAGTTCGCTGACGAGGTACTGATCTTTCCAAGGGGCAAGCACGATGACACGCTAGATGCTTTCTTCTATGCCGTCAAAGGTGCGTTCCCGCCATATGGCGATCACGACTTTCGTAACAATACAGATGAACCTATCGTAAGGGAGCGCTCTTACGACTGGATGGTTGAGTAATGGAGAAGATATTTGATCCAAATACACACGAAGAGTTTTCTCCTACGGATAACGTAGAAGAGACAGAGGACACGTCTTCAAACGAAGAGGTCACTCTGACGTTATCCCTGCACAGACACTACCGTGACTCACAGGACGCTTGGGGAGATCGCGCTTCTGAGAGTAAGGATTACGCGCACGGTTATCAGTTCAGTGCAGAACAAGTAGACACCTTAGCCAGTCGTGGACAGGCGGCTGTCCCGATCAATGTGATCTACCCAGCAATGGAGTTGTCGATCAGTCTATTGACGGGCAGACCGCCAGGCTTTCAAGCAACGGCACGGGAGGATTCAGACGTTAAGACAGCACGTGCTATTAGCGATCTGATGTCTTACATATGGGCAAACAGCTATGGCAATGCACAGCTTAAAGAGTCGCTCTATGACTACTTTATGACGGGCCGTGGCTTTTTGATGGCTTACGTTGATCCCGAAAGTGATTACAATCGGGGCGACATCAAGGTTGTAGCCGTTGACACACTCAAGGTCTTGCCTGATCCGAACAGTCGTGATAGGCTGTTCCGTGACGCAAGCCATGTGCTCGTAGAGCACCTTCTTACGGGTGAGCAAGTATTAGGTATGTGGCCAGATTCCAAGCCTATACTGAGCAGAGCCCAAACTACACACGATGACATTGAGGAATTTGTCTCAACGAAGGTTGACGATCTGAGTCGTAGCCGAGACCGTGTGTATGACAACCACCACAGACGCTATGTAGTTATTGACCGTTACAGCAAGGTCAAGGTTGATTACATACACCATTCNATGTCTGGTGGTGAGGAAAAGGTAGATCTGTACGATGACTTTGCACAGCTGATGGANNCNCCAGCTTTTGTGTTTAGTGATCCGAATACGGGGCAGCAACAGATCTACGCTGTAGATACAGCAAGTAATGGTGCCGAACTCTTTGAGATGGCACAGCCTACGGAAGACCCCGAAACAAGGCTTATAGAAATACCGCCACAGCAGGATCCACAGACGGGTGCTATGATCCCAATGCAGCCTGCGATCATAAAGAGTATGCCACATCAAGTGCTACTCGACAATGGCGTTATGGAGGCAAGACCCGTTCGGCTTCCAAGGATCAAGCACGTAATCATCATCGGTGGTCAGCTATATCGTAGCTACTACTTACCGATTGACGAGTATCCGATTGTGCCTATCCTAGGACGACACGACCGTGATCCATATCCGATAAGTGATATTGATTTCGTGCGCCCATTCCAAGACAGCATCAACAAGCTTCATATGCAGTTGGTGGCTAATCTTGCTAACAGTACTAATGTCAAAGTATTCCTTCCTAGAGGCAGTGTTGATAAGAGAGTCATCGAACAAGACTTTGCAAAAGCAGGTAGCGCAATCATCGAGTATGATGCAGAGATGGGG
>JGI11705J14877_10001694_pt1 | contig 12389 bp, 14 predicted proteins | sample Etolaghawater15m_FD_14877 | JGI IMG/M metagenome (IMG submission 14877) | reverse complement strand
GGTTTACAAGGGACAGGCAGAGTGCATCCGCCAACTCAACGAGCGCATCAGCGAGCTGGAAAAGGCGCTCGATTTAATCGCAGGATACGCGACAATCGAGACACCTCAAGAAGTTACGGAGATCATTAACGCAGCAAAGAGGGAGATATGAAAGTGTACTGTAAAGACTGCAAGCACAGGACGGCATCCACGATTATTCTTGATGATAGCGTTAATTGTCGCTGTAAGAAGCGCGCTGAAACCTATGAGAACTTCTACGAAAAACACACCAGGTTGCCTTTCTGCTCTCTGATAAACGAAAATAATGACTGTCAAGATTTTGAGCCTTCATTTTTGGCAAGGATTAAGGCGGCTATAAGTGAATGGATGGTGGGGAAATGAAAGAAGTGAGAGTAAAAACCGATTACTGGTACGACACAATGTGGATTATCGCATCCACGCCAGGCGGAAACAGATTAGCAACACAGGTGCTGCTATGCTACAACTAACCGGAAACGACATGGAGACAACTACGGCAATGCGAATCATCATCCGCCAGAAGTGCGAGACATTTTCTGATGCTGAATTGGTCGAGAAGCTGATCGAGGAGCTGGAGGAAGCGCTGGAGGCAGCGAGAGAGTATCAGGAAAATCCATGCGAACGGACGCTCAAAGCAATGGCAGAAGAACTGGCAGACGTGCGCGTTGCTGGCGAGATGACGCTTTCTGACGCTTTCCTCGGGTTCGCATCGTATCACAAAGCAAAAGTGCTGAAGGCGCTGTACGAGCAGATACCAGCTGCAATCAGGAGAGCATTTATAGCTGCACAAAAAAACAATTAACGACATGGCCAGACCGACAAAACAAGGTATCGACTTCTTCAGTATGGACGTGCACGATGACGACAAGCTGGACCTCTTTATTGCAGAGACAGGAGCGGAGGGGTACGGCATACTCATCATGCTCTGGAAGCTCATCTACCGAGGCCACGGTTACTATATCGAAGACAACGAAGACCTCGTTTTGCTCCTGCGGAAACGTACGTTTTCGACGCCGGAAACTATAGAAACGGTCATAAAAGTGGCACTGAAACGCGGGATCTTCTCGGAAAAACTCCATTCAGAGCACAAAATCCTCACTTCGACAGGCATCCAGAAGCGCTTTTTCCCTGCCGCTCGGAAGAAAAAAGAGGTCCATGCCCGGGCGGATTTCCTGCTGATTTCGGTTTCTGATCACAAAAACATCGTTTCCGACAGCGGAAACCCCATTCCCGGCGGCGGAAATGCCACAAAGGAAAAGGAAAAGGAAAAGGAAAAGGTAAAAGAAGAGAGAGAGTATAGTGGTAGTCTTGTAAGTAGCGCGCGCGCGCGAGAGGCAGATTTTCCCTCTCTCTCTGATGTAGTCGAGTTTTTCTCGGATGCTGGATTCACCGTCTACCAGGCAGAGCAGTTTCACGCCCACTTGACACGAGGCGATCCGCCGAAAGACTGGAGAGCAGCAGCTACAGCATGGACATCGGAAAACGTCAACAAACACAAGCGGCATAATGGAGCAGCAACTAGAGCGAAAAAGCAGAACGGCAACCCTCACGACATCGCCAACTGGGAGTTCCTCAAAGCGTGTGAGCAGCGAGATGCTGACGCGGGCAAAATCGATTCTTGTGAGCAAGACTATCCAGGCGGATGATAAGCGCAAGCAGAGGGCGGCTGAGTGGGTGCTTGAGCCGGCAAGCGCTATGATGATCTTCGAGCTCGTCAAGAAGATGCAGACGCTCAAGGGTCGTACATACGCAGAGGTTGCAGAGCGCATGTACGGGCAAGACTGCGACCAGCAAGCGCGGGAGTTCGTCGAGCGACAGATATGTGAGATGATGATGCAACGCCAGGTAACGGCATCTGAGCTTGCCGAGTGGTACAAGATGACGATAGAAACCGTGTACGAGCATAGCAAGTTCCAGCCGCTCCCGGATTACTCAGCCTGCGTCAAGGCTGTAGATGCAGCGCAGCTCGGCAACCGGAGACTCAGGGAGGCGGCGGAACGGGTACTTGACGCACAGCCAGTTATTCCTGGTCTTATCGCTGCAGTCGCTGAGCAGTCGGGGGCAAGATCCCTGCAAGAGCTTTTTGCCGAACTCAGAAGGAAACTCGATTAACCACCACAAACACCCCCTCGTATGAAGAACTGGGAAAACAAAAGCGAGACAGACGTTATCACCATCCAGGACGAGGTCGTCATCATCGAGCAGCGGATGGACGTTGATCTCAACAAAAGGCACCAGGACAGCTACCCCTGGCACGCAGTTGTAGCGGGGATGCGCATTGTATGCCATGCAGCGACACGTGCCGATGTGATAGAGCAGGTCAAAGCGAAAATCAAGAGAAAGAAGGAATACAAGAAGCTCCAGCAGTACTTCGCACAGAAAAAAGCCAGAGCGCTGCTTGCCAAGAAAAAGTAGTCCAGGAGGATGATCCGGTGAGAAAAAGAAAGCCCGGTATCATGACCGGGCTACAGGTTGTGAATTTTGGGGCAGAACGCAACGCTGAGCGACTTTCTCCCCCAAGGTGGTATAGAACACCCCTCGACCAATTTTAAACCAATGTCGCCCATTTAAGAGCGTTTTGGTCTTTCGGTAGTATTGCAGGCGCTGCTGAGTCACACCGAGCCGGATAGCCAGCTCGGTCTCTGAGATTAAGTCGGTCATCCTCACCTCCCTGATCTGATGCCGTACTTATCAGCGATGCGGCGGTACATCTTGGGTGTGACGTACGCCCCGATCACATTATCGTCCGGCAAGTCGGCCAGGGCATCGTAAAAAGCGTCCTGGTCCACCATGTCCTCGTAAGGTATGTCTTCCGTGGGGTCACCTTCCTCTACGCCATTGATCGTATCAGCGACAAGGAAAACAATCGGCAAAGTGTCGTCAGCATGGATCGTTCGCTGCGTCTCCATGTCATCGATGACGTACAAGTGGTCGCCTTCCGGCCAGCGATCACCGGTGCAGCTCATACCCCTGATTATCATCTTGCCTTCGTCGATCCGGTTGAGAATTATCTGAGTTTCCATGATGTCCTCCTGTTTGGTTTTTGTTGGCCTCCAATAGCAGTATAACTCCTTTTTTGTGTCACACAAAATAAATTCGCAAAAAAACACAAAAAAGACCGTTTGAAGCTCTGCATGCTCGCTGTAAGATCGAGCATGGCAAAGAGTACAGCAGCACATAAACTCACACCGAAGCAGGAGGCTTTCTGTCTTGAGTACCTGGTTGACCTCTGTGGGACGCAAGCAGCGATCAGAGCAGGGTACAGCGCAAAGACTGCCGGACGACAAGCTATCGATCTCCTCACAAAAACTCATATCACGGCACGCATCCAGCAGCTTCGCAATGAGCAGCAAAAGCGCGTGCAAGTCACGGCAGACTATGTGCTTACGACTATCGTAGAGACTATCGAGCGCTGCAAGCAGGCTGAACCGGTCCGTGATCGGGAGGGTAATCCGACTGGCGAGTACAAGTATGACAGCGCCGCCGTGCTCAAGGGCTCTGAGCTCCTGGGCAAGCATCTTGCGATGTGGACTGACAGGCAGCGGATAGAGGATGCAGAAGGGAAAGCCCTGCCGGTGCTCAAGCTCGTTGTCGAAAAGGGGGGTGACGGTGAGCAGGCCTGAAGTCAAATTCTCAACGATCGAGCAATTCCTCCCGCTCTTTGATCGAGAGCATCCGGAGTATAAGAAGCGCTACAAAGTCTTCCATGGCGGCAGATACAGTGGCAAGAGCACCCAAGCTGCAATGGGCCTGCTTGTGCGAGGATATGAGGAGCCGCTGCGCATCCTTTGCACGAGAGAGGTGCAGAAGAGTATCACCGATTCGGTGCACAAGCTGCTCAAAGACCAGATTCAGGCGCTCGAATTGGGCCACTTTTACCGCGTCCTTGACAACAAGATTGTCGGTCTCAACGGCACCGAGTTTTTCTTCCAAGGCCTGCAGCAGCACACAATCACATCGATCAAATCCTTTGAGGGTATCGACATTTGCTGGGTCGAAGAAGCCAACACAGTAATGTCGGGCAGCTGGAAGATGCTCATACCGACGATCCGTAAAGAGGGCTCGGAGATATGGATCACGTTCAACCCTGACCAGGAGAGCGACTACAGCTACTCGCATTTCGTCATGCGCAAGCGTGATGATGCGTATGTAGCAAGGGTCAACTGGTATGATCTGCCCAAAAACTGGCTCACGACAGCGATCATGAGCGAGATACAGACGCTCAAGGCGACCGACTATGATGAGTATCTGCATGTCTACGGCGGAGAGTGTCGCAAATACAGTGATGAGCTCATCATACAGCCGGCATGGCTCAGGAGGGCTTTCCGGGCTGATCCGGTCAAGGTTTATCCCGGTACGCCCGTCACGTTCGGTCTTGATCCGGCGCGGCTCGGTGACAAGATCAAGCTCAGCAAGCGGGAGGGACGCAACATCCGGTGGATAGAGCAGCTCCCGCCCGGGAGGATCGACGAGACAACAGCAAGACTCATACACAAGATCGACCAGGACCAGCCGGACAAGTGCTTTATCGACGCTGGCGGTCTCGGGGTCGGAGTGTATGATAACTGTGTCGGTGGTGGGTATGGTGACACCGTCGTTAAGATTGACTTTGGCGGAACACAGATGCTCGACAACCCGGACCGCCATTACAACATGCGGGCGATGATGTACGAGCGTTTTTCCGACTGGCTGCAGGATGAACCCAACTCGATACAGTGCGACACAAAGACCCAGGACCAACTGATCTTGGAAGCAACGGCAGTCAAAAAAGTGTGGAGAAAGAACTCCATACTCGACCTGACCCCGAAAGACAAGATCAAGGAAGAATACGGTTTCAGCCCTGACAACCTCGACTCACTCATACTTCACTTCGCGCAACGGGTCCGGCAGGGGGCCAGGCGACAGCACGATCAGCAATTCCAGGATGCGCCGTGGGCGTAACAACAAAGACTATACACAATGCACACAGATAGACTCCCGACGACATCAGAGATCACCGGCAAAGACAAAGCGGCCTTTCTCGATCTTGCACGCAAGCGCTTTGCGACAGGCGAAACGTACTGGCAGCCCAACTACAGAGCTGCAGAGTCAGATATCGTCTTTGCCTACAGTGAGCAGTGGGACGCAGAGGCCAGGGAGGCGCGAAAAGGTCAGGTGTGCTTGACGCTCAACAAAATCCCCACCTTCATCGACCAGGTTGTCGGAGACCAGCGTCAAAACAGGCCAGCTATCACAGTGCATCCAGCTGAAGCTGACCAGGTCGTATCGGGCAATGTGCCGTCACCAGTACAGCAGCCAGGACAGCAAGCAGGGCAGCAGGCATCCGCCAAAATATCAAATCTTGCCGGCAACAAGGACTACAGCGAGGCGGAAATACGAGAGGGCCTGATCCGCAATATCGAGTATCAGAGCAACGGTGATACACACTACGACATAGCTTTTCAGCACGCTGTGGAGTCAGGCATAGGGTGGCTCAGGGTGTATACGCAGTATGCGGATGATGATGTCTTCGAGCAGGATATCGTCATCAGCTCGATCAAGAGCCGGTTCAGCGTCATCATGGACCCGGAGGCAACGTCGGATCCAACTTTTTCTACGGCTAACTGGTGCTTTGTAACGCAGTGGATGCGTAACGAGGCGTTCCGGGATCGGTACAAGGAGGCTAACCCGTCATCGCTTGGCGACCCTGTGGGCGATTATGAGTCTTGGCATACAGACGCAAGGACGCGTATCGCGGAGTACTACTGGCGTGAGCCGGTCACAAGGCGCTTACTGCTGCTCAGCGACCGCCGGGTTGTATGGTATGACGAGGTCAAAGAGGTGCTTGACGAGCTTGCCGAGATCGGGGTAACCGTGGTGCGTGAGCGCAAGGTCGAGTCAAGCAAGGTGTACTGGGCAAAGATTACAGGCATGTCCATCCTCGAAGGACCAACAGAGGTGCCTTTCCCGACGATCCCGATAGTGCCGGTGCTGGGTAAGGAGCATACGCTGGATAACTACACGTACTATCGAGGCCTGATACGCTATGCCAAGGACGCGCAGCGTATGCACAACTACTGGATGAGTGCAGCGACGGAGCGTGTAGCTCTTGCGCCGAAATCGCCATACATACTTGATGCCAAGAGTATCGAGGGCTTTGAGGCTATGTGGCAGCGGGCAAATACGCGCAACTGGTCGTACCTGCCTTACAACGCCACGAGAGACGTCCCCCCACCGAGGAGAGAGCAACCACCCTCAATGCCGGCTGCTGAGCTGCAGCTTGCCATGGCAGCGAGTGACGAGATCAAGGCGGTTATTGGGCTTTTTGACGCTTCGCTCGGTAACCAGGGCAACGAGACATCCGGTAAGGCAATACTGGCTCGTCAGCGACAGGGCGACCGAGGGACCTTTGCTTTCATCGATAACCTGGCAAGAGCGCAGCGACAAATCGGCAGGCTTTTAGTGCATGCTATCCCGAGGGTCTACGATACCGAGCGAGTTATCAGGCTCAAGTTCGTTGACGATACAGAGGACTGGGTGCGTATCAACGAGACCATCGTGGATCGGCAGTCAGGCAAGAGAGTGCAGGTGCACGACATCAGCGCGGGCAAATACGATGTAACCGTAACTTCCGGGCCGAGCTACCAGACGCAGCGGATGGAGGCTGCAGATACACTGATGCAGTTCGTCCAGGCGGTCCCGCAGGCAGGGGGCGTGGTGCTTGATCTCATAGCAAAAAATATGGACTGGCCGGGCGCAGACAAGATTGCCAAGCGGCTTAAAAAGATCATCCCACCAAACGTTCTCGACCCGGACGAGATGGCCGAAGAGGGCATACAGCCACCGCAACCGACCCCGGAACAGCAGGCTGAAATGGCGAAATCTCAAGCTGATATGGCGAAAGCTGAGGCCGAAAAGGTCATGGCGAATGCAAAGGCCATTGAGGCACAAGCCAAGATCGCTGAGATACAGGCCATGTCCGGCGGTGGCATGACAGACACGGTGCGGCAGCTTGTAGCAGATGCTATAGCTGAGTTTATGGCGCAACAAAAAAGTGATGCGCAGCAAAAAAAGGTCGTTTGAACCTCTTGCATGCACTTGTACATAACCAATAACAGCTAACGGGCGGCTATAAGAGCCCGGCATATATCGCAAACACAAATGCGCAACAAATGAGCGATCAGGTAGATCAGAACACACAGGCTGAGTCACAATACGAGGTGACATACAGCGACAAGCCGGTGACCACCGATGCTATAGTGCTCGATGACGAGCCCACTAAGCAGGGTGGCCAGGAACCAGACGGGAGCGCACAACCCAGCGAGTCTTCGGCAGACAGCAAAGATGATGCAGCAAACACCGCCGGTGATGCAGGCGATAAGGACCACAGGGATGACGAGGCAAAGCCGACCAGCCGGGTCCAGAAACGCATCGATCGCCTCACGAAGGAGAAGTATGAACTCAAAAGAGAGCTGGAGGAGCTGAAAGCCGGGAAGCGTGCTGACAGCAGCAAACCCGCGGACGATGATGCCGAGCCGAACCTCGAGGATTACGACACGTATGACGAGTATCAGGCAGCGGTAGATAAGCACAACGCCTCGACAAAAGGTGATGATGCTGCCGCGAAAAAAGACAATGCTGCCACAAAGCATGATGATAACGAGCAGCTCCGGGACGCAATCAATGAGATTCAGGACGGATACGATGAGGCGAGAGCAAAGTACAGTGATTTCGATGACACGGTCATGCAGAATGATCTGGCTATCTCACCGGCAATGATAATGGTGATTGCGGAAACAGAGGACCCTACCGAGGTGATCTATCATCTCGGGAAGCACAAGGACGACGCTAAGCGCATCGCATCCCTGACACCGACCAAAATAGCTATAGAGATCGGCAAGATCGAGCGAGACCTGAAATCATCGGGATCCAAGACGCAAAAAGCAAAAACCGATAAGAAGCCCACCAGCGCACCGGAACCAATTTCTCCGGTATCTGGGTCAAGTGCGGTTAAGCGTAAGCTCTCGGATGCTCGCTCGCAACAGGAATATGCCGAGATACGCGCAGAACAGGCAAAGCAGGAGACCAGGGGCGCAGGTTGGGTGTAATCACATCCACAGGAGTCTATTATGGGCGTACATGGTGAGGATGGTAATGTCTTTCTAACTGATGACATTATCCTCCGTGAAATGATGGAGGTGCTGAAAAGCTCCGCCGTCGGTGTAAAGAGGGTCAATCGTGACCTGGAAAAAAGGTTCGGTAAGGTTGGCGATACTATCTCGCTCGAAAAACCGTTCATGACGCAGACTGCAGAAGGGCGTACGCTTGTCAAGCAGCCGATGACCGATACCAAGGTTGGTTTCAAAATTGACAGGCAGCGTAACTGGGGTCTTCAGTTCAACCAGCGCGACCGCACGCTGAGCATCCAGAACTTCCGTGAGAGGTATATCAATACCGGTATCATGATGCTGGGTAACGCAATCGAACGCTCAGTGCTTGAGTGCGCTGTCAAGAAGAGCTACCTGATGGGAGGTACTCCCGGCACCGCTCTGGACAGTGATGCTGTCATTGATATCGATGGTGACATGACAAACATTGCTATCCCTGATGACGGGATGCGTAGTGGTATCATCAACATCAAGGACGGCAAGGCGATCGATAAGGAGATGAAAGGTCTCTACAACGAGAGCATGGTGAAAGGCGCTGTCCAGAAAGGGTACATGGGGCCAATTGCAGGCATGGAGCTGTACCGGTCAGCCATGATCCCCGTGCACACTGTCGGTAACCATGGCGGCACACCGCTTGTCAAGGGTGGCAGCCAAACTGGCGCAACCCTGGTAATTGACGGATGCACAACCAGCACAAGCGATTTCCTTAAGGAAGGCGATCAGTTCACTATCGCTGGGGTCTACGAGATACACCCGCAGACAAAGCAGAGCACTGGCAACCTGCAGACGTTCGTTGTCAAGGCTGATGTTGATTCCGACGGTTCTGGTGAGGCAACTCTCACTATCAGCCCATCGATCAACGACGGCACACTGACAACGACCAACGCTGCCGGCGAAACCGTCAGCCTTGCCGCTTACAAGAATGTAAGTGCTGCACCTGCAGACAATGCAGCTATCACCGTCATCGGTGACGCAGGCGCAACATACAGGCAGAACGTGTTCTTCCACAAGCAGGCAATGACGTTGTGCATGGTCCAGAAGGAGCTGCCAGAAACCGCTCCGGTCAAGGCTCGTGTACATGACCCTGAAACCGGCTTGTCGCTCAGCATGACCGCTCAGTACGACATCAACGAAGATGAGCAGATCTATCGTATTGATGCTGTATGGGGTGTTGATATGCTGCAGCCTGAGCTGGCCTACAGGGGCTGGTCCGCGAAGCAGGGCGTATAGCCCGCATGTTAAGCGGTGCTCGATGAGTCTACCTGATTCATCGGGTATCGCTTCTTTTTTTCAATCAACCCACCTATATCATGAAAACCTGGCTGTATCACCCAACTGAACCGCCAAGGATCTTCGACCTTGCACAACAAGACTATGGGGAGCTGCGCCGTAAAGGCTGGCGAGACACTCCTGCTGATTGTGACGCGACAGTCAAAGAGACCCCAAAACCGAAGGCTCCAGCAGGCAAGAAGCCATCACAAAGGAAACAAGTATGACCGTTAAGGAGATTATCGAGATCGCCCTACAGGATATCGGTGTGCTTCCGGAAGGGGCTGAGGCTTCACCAGAGGCCATCACTGACGGCTTGAGGTATCTTAACTCCATGCTTGGGTCGTGGAGTGCTGATAGCCTGATTATCCCGGTAATCACTCGGGATTCATTCGTTCTACCGCAAAAACAGGAGATAAGCGTCGGTATCGGTCTTGACCTTAACATTTACCCGCCAACCCAAGTCACGGGGGTAACTATACACCATGCAGGGCATGCTTATGTACCGCAGCCGGTGCCGGAAGAAAGCGTCAGAGCCATAGCTCAACCATCGACAGAAACGATCCCCTCATTGTTCTCGTACCTACCAGGAATAGATACAGCAAGCATACTATTTAGCTCAGTCGCTCCTCCGGCATGCTCTATCAGCTTGAGATACTTGCGGGTACTGGGGGAGTATGATAGCCTGACTGATGGAACAGAGTTTCCGCCAGGATACGATTTTGCAATGCACAAAGGACTTGCGGTGGTGATGGCCGCGAAGTTCGGTAAGCCGGCATCGCAAGATACAGCAGCGCTTGCGGCGGATGCTTACGCAAAGATCAAGCACCGAAACGCAATAAACAGGGTTCCGTCTGAGCTGGACGTTCCGAAAGGCACTCCTGGCATAAGGCCATCAACACGATACAATATCGAATTAGGATGAGTAGCGTTCAGATCAACTTTGCAGTATCAACCCAAGAGGGCCGTTTCAAGGCAGTAAACGGGTCAAGGCTCGTGAACCTCTACCCGGAAATAAAGGCTGAGGGAAGCAAGACAAGGGTGATTCTTTGCGGAACGCCAGGTCAATCCCTTTTCTGTGCGCTCCCGACAGGGCCGATTCAGGGCGCTCACGTCATGGATGGAGAATTGTACGTCGTCACCAGCACAAAGTTCTATCACGTTAAATGGAACGGCGAATACGAGGAGCTTGGTGATGTGGTCTGCAATGGACGTGTAAGTATGGCGACAAACGGGATTCACCTTGTTTGGGTCAACGGCATCCGAGGTTACGCATACAGTATCGTGGATGGGGTGTATGAGCTCCAGGGGGAGGGATGGTACCCGGCAAACACCGTTACGCACCAGGACGGGTATTTCATCTTCAACCGACAAAGTACCGGGCAGTTTTTCCTGTCAAATCTGCTGTCAACAGAATTTGATGCACTTGATTACGCTACAGCTGAGTCCTCCCCTGATGACACCATGGCAATCATATCTGATCAGAGGGCCTTATGGCTCTTTGGCACCAATAGCACAGAGATATGGTACAACGCAGGTGGTGATTTTCCCTTCCAGCGTATGCAGGGGGCCTATATCGAAAAGGGGATTGCTTCCCCCTATTCTGCGGCGAAGCTGGATAATGGCATCTTTTTTCTTGGCGCTGACGGTATAGCGTACCGGACAAACGGCTATACGCTGCAGCGCATAAGCACACACGACATAGAGTACGATTACTTGTCGGGGAGCATTTCTGATGCTTACGCTTACGCATACAGCGAGCATGGACACTCCTTCTATGTCCTGACGATCCCGGCAAAACAGGCAACTATTGTCTATGATGTTGCCAGTGGGCTTTGGCATAACAGGTCTCATTCGGTCCATGGCAGGCATAACGCACAAGGGTACGCGTATTGCTACGGCAAGCATATCATAGGGGATTACCAGAGTGGGAACATCTTTGCGCTTGATGATAAGGCTTACACCGATAATGGAGACATGATCGTCAGAGAGGCGGTGGCACCGGTCATGCACAACAACAACAATCCTGTTTCCATGTACGGGTTCGAGCTGCAAATCGAGAACCCGGGCGTGACTGAACGTAGCGATTACCGCTCGCCAGGGCTTCTCTTCGAGGACGATTCCGGGGTGCTGTTACTTGAGGATGGCAGTTATTTCAGGTTGGAGGGGCCAGAGCCAGAACTTGATGAGATGTTTAACGTCCCAAAAGTGACGCTTAGATTCTCGGACGATGGACAAAAGACGTGGAGCTCTCCCTGGGAACGGAAGTTTGGCCGAGACGGGGCTGGACTTGTTCGCGTCAAGTGGGGGCCGATGGGTCAGTTTGTCGAGCGCCATATCAAAATCACTATAACTGATCCGGTACCAGTCAGTATTGCCGGGGCTTATACGGAGGTCGTGTAATGGATAACATGCAGGCACCGATCCAGCAACAGATCATTGACCTGGCTACAGGGCTCCCGACAAAGCTGATGGCCGATTTCATGCACCAGCTGGCGACGTCTTCAGGCAAGATGGATCCCGAGACAGCAGAACAGCTGAAAGAGCTGTCTGATAAAAACAGTGATTCAGATGCATCGATCCGTGATCTCACCGCAGAACTGCTTGCTTTAGCTCGTCAGCTTGGCGCAAGTGTTAGTGATACCGAAGAAGCTATACAGACAGCAACAGAAAGCCTTGCTCGCAAAATATCACTGATTACGGCATCGCTGAGCGAGGCTGCTGCAGCGATAGCTGAGGAACGCCAGGCAAGAGTTCTTGCTGATGAGGCTATGGCGAAAATACGAACCGTCATGGCTGCTGAGTTTGATAGTGCACGCAGTGCCATAACTCAAGAGCAAAGAGTTCGAACGACGGCGGATGAAGCGCTGGCGCAATCCATCACAACGCTTGAAGCAACAGTTGATGACAACACCGCGGCGATCTCTACAGAGCAGACCGCACGGGCTGACGCAG
>JGI11705J14877_10001693_pt1 | contig 12393 bp, 15 predicted proteins | sample Etolaghawater15m_FD_14877 | JGI IMG/M metagenome (IMG submission 14877) | reverse complement strand
TTGCGGCAAATGCGGAACAAGACTTCATTATAAGTTTGAGGATGAATTATGGAAGAGCCATCAGAACCGGTACGTTGTATCCGCAGGATTGTTATATAAATCCGGAATCAAAAATTTAAAAATGCTTAATGAAGTTTCTTATGAAGTGAAGCCACACTACTACTGTTTTGAAGGGAATAGACCAAAGCTGTCCACCAGCGAGGCATATGCGCTATTCGCATTGGAGAGCCAAAAACCCTAAAGGCAAAGGCATTAAACTGGTGGATGCGCCGGCAGCGTAGGCTGATTTCCATGGACTATTTCCCATCCAAAACCTCTCGAACCGACCTCGCCAGATTATTCCCCCCGATGGGTTTTTCAATGTACTTCCGTTGAGAGGTTCCGTTTTCCTTGCTCAACTCGACAATTTTGTCGAGCATTTCCCTCCTTTGTCGAGTTTTCAATTTGCCATTTTTATATTAACCCATTGATATGAATATGAAATCATTTTTGGCACGGTGTTTGCTTTTGCAAGGGACAGGACCGTCGATAAAATTAGGCGAAATATAAAAAAGTTCAATCTCAAAAAAGGAGGATTTATTTCATGAAAAAATTTATGACAAGCAGCATTATGGTGTTAATATTAATTTTTATGAGCGCTGGTTTTACTCTTGCTGGAAATGGCAATGGTGGCGGTGCTGGAAATGGCAGTCAGGGAAGTCAGATGGGGTTAGCCTCCGTTATTTCAGGGTTGCCCTATGAGGAACCGATTTCTGCTGAAATCGACGGGCTCCTTCAGATGCGCGAGGAGGAAAAATTAGCACGGGACGTTTACTACACCCTTCATGAAAAATGGGGATTAAGGATTTTCGATAATATTGCCCAATCCGAGCAGCAGCACATGACAGCGGTCAAGCTTCTCCTGGATAAATATGGTTTGACCGATCCCGTGGTGGACTCCTCGGTGGGGATATTCTCTTCGAAAGAAATGGGGGCTTTATACGAAAAAACAGGGAAGTCTGTCTCTTGTGGATGCGCTTACTGTAGGTGCCACAATCGAGGACCTCGATATTGCCGATCTATATGAATTATTGGAAGAAACCGATAATTTGGACATCAGAACCGTCTATCAAAATCTGGCTAAAGGATCAAGGAATCATTTGAGGGCCTTTGTTTATCAACTCTCCATCTATGACGCCTCTTATTCGGCTCAATATCTGGCCCAGGAACAGATTGATGAAATCCTGAGTTCTGAGATGGAACGGGGCATGGTTGACGCAGATGGAAATTCCTTGATGCCGGATGGCGTAAATAAAGCAAAAGGTAAAATTTCAAATTAGTGGTGCCGATACGGCTTTTTTGCTCTCACTGTTCAAAAAACATCTCTCAGGGATGACATGTTACATATCACGAGATCGGCCAGAAAAATGGTTCGGGAGATTGTGGATCAGGAAATGACCCTTTCCCCCATCCGTATCATGATGGCAGGCGGTTGCATCGGTCCCCGGTTGGGCATGCTGTTCGATTCGGCCCGGCCGGACGATCACGTCTATGAAATGGAAGGAATTCAGTACGTGATTGGCAAGGACCTGCTGTTTCAGTTTCAGCCCATTACCGTGCATTACACAACCGATTCGTCGGGAGGAAGGTTCAGTATCACATCACCTCGATATGATGCCGATCCATAATCGTCCTTTTTTTCGGCCCGCCCCGCCACGAAACGGGCGGGCTTTTTCCAATAGCAAAAAAGCCAACCGACCAAAAATCATCAACATGCCTTGTCATTCCTGTTGGACCTGATATAATTCAAAGCCGCACACCCAAAGTTAAAAAATTTTGCGTTTTTGCGTGAAATTTTGTTTTTAATTCATCCTGTTTGAGGCGCGGCATTTTTTTGTTGAGGAGGAATAAAACCCATGTTCCCGGAACTCACCCGCCATACGCGCGTGCTGGAAATTGTCGGCGATACCATCCGTGTGAAAGCCCAAGGGGCCGCTTTCGGCGATCTGGCCATTGTTGAAAATGTGGATGGTGAAACCGGACAGGCCAAGGTGGTCGCCCTGGATCGTGATATCGTCAGCCTGCAGGTATTTGCAGGGGGTAAGGGTCTTTCTACGAATGCCGTGGTGCGATTCTTAGGGCATCCCCCCGACGTGATTTACTCCGAAAATATTCTGGGGCGGATTTTCCGGGGGTCGGGAGAACCGTTCGATGACGGCCCTGATTTGTCATCGGATGCAAGAATCGAGATGGCGGGTCCCACGGTAAACCCCATGATGCGGGTGGTTCCGGACAAAATGATTCAGACGGAAGTTCCCATGATCGACCTGTTCAACTGCCTGGTGGAAAGCCAGAAAATCCCGATCTTTTCCGTTGCCGGGGAGCCCTATAATGATCTTCTGGCACGCATCGGTTTTCAGGCCGATGCCGATATCCTGGTGTTCGGGGGCCTGGGGCTCATCTTTGACGATTACCACTTCTTTAAGACGGCCTTTGAATCCCATGGCGTGTTCCACCGGACGGTCATGTATGTGAATCTGGCTTCAGACCCCATTGTGGAAAGACTCTCCATCCCCGATATGGCCCTGGCAGTCGCGGAAAAATTCGCCGTTGAAGAGGGAAAACGGGTGCTGGTCCTCATGACCGATATGACCGCCTATGCCGATGCCATGAAAGAAATCGGCATATCCCTGGAGCGCATCCCGGCGGCAAGGGGGTACATGGGGGATTTGTATACCCAGCTGGCCATGCGTTATGAAAAAGCATGCGATTTCAAGGGTGCGGGTTCCGTGACCATCCTCACGGTGACCACCATGCCCGGAAATGATGTGACCCATCCGGTGCCGGATAATACAGGCTACATTACCGAAGGTCAGTTCTATCTTCACGATGGCTATATCGATCCGTTTGGCTCCCTTTCACGGCTTAAACAGAAAGTGATCGGCAAGGCCACACGCGAGGATCACGGCCAGATCATGAACACCATGATCCGCTTTTATGCCGAGGCCCTTGAAGCCGAAAAGAAAAAGGCCATGGCGTTTGAACTCTCCTCCTTCGATGAAAAACTCATCAAATTCGGCCAGCTTTTTCGCGATCGATTCATGGACATAAAGGTTTCCATGCCTGTCAAAGAAGCGCTGGATCGCTGCTGGGAGACATTGGCGGAATGTTTTGACCCCGGCGAACTCCTGATGAAACAGGACCTCATTGACAAATATTTTCCCGGTGAAAGTGTTTAATTCATGGCCAAGCTGGCATTGAGCAAAACCGAACTTCAAAAGCAACGTGAAAACATGCGCCTTTATAAGCGGGTGTTGCCCTCCCTGGAGCTCAAACGGATGCAGCTGACCGCTGAACTAAAGCGTGCCAGAGGGCAACTTCAGGAAGCCATGGAAGATGAAGACATGCTCAAAGAAAAGGTCGGCCGGCAGCTGCCCATGCTGGCCGATGAGGAACTGGATCTCTTTGGGCTGGTTGATGTGGAATCCATTGATATGGGCGAAGAAAACATGGTGGGCGTCAGACTTCCCACCTTTGTGGAGGTCCGATTCAAGGTCGCTGACTATTCGATGCTTGCCAGGCCCCATTGGACGGATGTGCTGGTGAAACGGATCCAGAAAATGGTGTCACGGAAAGTCCTGGTTCAGGTCATGACCGAACGGGTCCGTCTTCTGGAAAGGTCGGTGCGCAAAATCACACAGCGAACCAACCTGTTTGAAAAAATCCTTATTCCCGAAGCCAGGCGGAATATCCGGAAAATACAGATCTATCTGGCGGATGCGGAACGGGCCGCCGTTATACGATCCAAGATTACCAAACGTATTCGGCAAAAACAGTCTCAGGTCTTCCTAGGAGCTTTGCAGTGACCATTGTTGCACTTGAAAAAGTAACCTTTTGCGGCCATGTGGATGACCGTCGGAAAATCCTGACCGATCTTCAGGATTTGGGTTGTCTGCACTTGATTGCCATCAACCCTGAAAAGGAATTCGGTGGTACTTCAGGGCCTTCTTCACGGGCGCGTGAAGCCTTACGATTTCTCAAAAGGTGCCCCAATCGGCGACGGCAGGTCACCCGTGTGGAACAGTTCGATGCTGCTGATATAGAATCCCGAGCGCTTGCCATAAAAGACCACATCGGGGAATTGGAACATGAACGGGACTTCCTTCTGGGGCGCATTGAGAACCTGTCTCCCTGGGGGGCCTTTGATTTCCCGGGATCCGAAGATTTAAACACCCTGAGGCTGTGGTTTTATATTGTCCCTCACAAAGACATGGGAAAAGTGAGGGAATCCGGCCTGGTCTGGGAAAGGGTTTTTGCCGACAGTCGGTTTTCATATGTTGTGGTGATTTCAACAAACGAGCCGGAAGGGATGCCCGTTGAAAGGGTGCGTACCGGCAACCGCACCCTTTATCAACTGGAAGATCGGCTGGAAGAAGTTGAACTGTCGCTGGAGGACCTGTTCGCTGAAAGGGCAGGTCTGACGCGGTGGTGCACGCTTTTTGCGCGAAACATTGAACGGCTTGAAGATCAGGCGGCAGTTGTCGATGCGGTGGGGAAAACCTATGCCGAGGATACGGTTTTTGCCCTTCAGGCATGGGCGCCAAAAGCCCGTATTGGCCAGCTGAAAGCGTATGCCCATGATCACAAACTGGTTTTTGAAGTCGCAGCGCCGCACGCCGATGAAACACCTCCCACCCTGATGGAAAACCCCAAAGCCGTGGCCGGCGGTCAGGATCTGGTGTCATTTTATACCACTCCCCAATACTGGTTATGGGATCCTTCAACCATTGTATTTTTTTCCTTTGCACTATTTTTTGCCATGATTTTTGCGGATGCGGGATATTCCGCTGTCATGGGCCTGGTGGTGGTCGGTTTCTGGAAAAAGATGGGTCGAGCGGAAACAGGTCGCAGACTTCGGATTCTGTTGGTGACCATGGTGGGGGCGGGGATTGTTTATGGCATTATGGTGGGAAGCTATTTCGGGGTATCCCCCGAACAGGGGGGAGTTCCGGCTCGGCTCAAAATCATTGACATGATGGACTTTGATTTCATGATGCAGTTGTCTATTTTACTGGGCGTTTTCCATTTGGTCCTCGCCAACGGGATATCCGCCTGGAATTTTCGAAGCTCCAGCAGGGCGCTCAAACCGCTGGCGTGGATGACCGTGATTGCGGGGGGTGCGCTGATATGGCAGGGGGTTGCCAATGAGAACCTGGGCGGGGTGAAGATCCCAGGTGTTATTCTCTTAGGCCTCGGACTGGGCGGTGTGTTGCTGTTCACCAGTACGGAAGGGCCGGTTTGGAAACGTGTGCTCAAGGGCTTTACCGGACTGACCGGTATATCAAGCGCTTTCAGCGATGCGCTGAGTTATCTCAGGCTCTTTGCATTGGGTCTGGCCAGCGCTTCGCTGGCCGGAACGTTTAACGCCATGGCGGGCCAGGTGAAAGAAACGCTTCCGGGAATTGGTATTTTTTTCGCCCTGCTGATCGCCCTTTTGGGACACACCTTGAACTTTGTACTGGCCGTGGCCGGCGGATTTATCCACGGGTTGCGGCTAAATTTTATCGAGTTTTTCAGGTGGAGCATTACCGAGGAAGGTTATCCCTTCAGGGCTTTTGACAGAAAGGAGAAGAAATCGTGGAAAACCTAAATCTAGTTTTGGGATGGCTGGGCGCTTTTGCACCCCTGGCCCTTGGCGCCGTGGGCAGTATGATCGGTTGCTGCAGGGCCGGGCAGGCAGCCATCGGTGCCATGCTCGAAATCGAAAGCGGCTATGGCCGTTTTGTGGGCGTGGCGGCAATGCCGAGTTCACAAGTCATTTACGGTGTGGTGGTGACACTGACCTTCGGTGGTGCCATGAATGCCGCATCATCTTCAGGGATTTTCAGCATCGGCATTCTGACGGGTGTCGCTCTGATGGTGAGTGCCATCTACCAGGGGTATGCCTGTGCATCGGCGATCAGCGTAGCGAAAAGCAAGCCGGAAGTTTTTGGCGTTTCATTGGCGCCGGCGGCGGTAGTGGAAGGGTTTGCCGTGTTTGCATTTGTGTTTGCACTGGTCCTGTTGGGAACGGTAACCGCGGGTTGAGGAGGCATTGAAAATGGATGAGCAGAGGACGGTTTCCTCAGGTGTTCAGGATTTGATTGCGCGGCTGCGGGACGATGGCGTTAAAGCCGGCCGGGAAAAAGCAGAACAGGTCCTTCAGGAAGCCCGTGATGAGGCGGCAAGAATTTTAGCTGAGGCCAAAGCCCGAGCGGATGAAATCCTGAGCCAGGCGAAGGTGCAGATTGAAAGGGACCGTAACGCCTGCATGGGGTCCCTTCGAACGGCCATTCGGGATACGGAACTGAAGATGGAAAGTGAGTTGAAAGCGGACTTTTCGACCCATGTTCGAAGGCTGGTTTCCATTGAAATGGGGGATCGGGAATTTATCAAACAATGTATCCTGGCGGTTTCCGGCATGGCCACCGGGAATATGGTCTGCGAGGGTCAACCCGTAGAAGTGCTGTTGCCCAAGGATCTGTTTGAAACCGACGAATCCGGTTCACGGCTGACACCTGAAGGAAAAGAACGGATGCATCACCTGGTGCTGGGAATTACGGCTGACATGCTGCGGGAAGGGGTTGAACTGAAGCCCTCCAGAAATCTCAAGCGGGGCATCCATGTTCGACTGGTGGGAGAGGATCTGGAAATCGATCTATCTGACAAGGCGCTCAGTGACTTGCTGCTTGAGAACCTGTTGCCCCGTTACCAGGCCATTGTGCGCGGTGAAGAATGAATCCATTGCGGATTTTAGATTGCGGAATGCGGATTGCCAAAAAAGATGATGCGCCAACCCTACTATACGTTACTTGCCAGTTTACCGCCGTTGCCGCGGTTTGACCGTGCCGAGCGGTTGCCCATCAGCCGGGAAAGGCTTCAGCAGCGCCTGCGGATGCTCAATTTCCATGATGCCGAAATGCTGGAGAGCGCTGCCGCTTTTTTGACCTGGCAGAAAGATGCCCAAAGACTGACAGATTCGGAAATGGTAGACCGGTTCGAAAAAATGGTGGGGTCCATCTCAAACTCTCCACTCAAAACGCTTCTTGATTTCCCCCTGGATCAGCGAACCATGATGGCGGCCCTTAGGCGGCGACAGCAGGGCTTAAAACGGCCTTCCCATAAAGATCCCTGGGGCGTGGGTCAATATGTGGAACATATTGAACGTAACTGGGACGCACCCCATTTCAGGTTGGCGAAACTTTATCCCTGGCTTCCGCAAGCGAAACTTTATCTTGAAGACGATTCGGTATTGGACCTTGACCGCCTGTTGAAAAACGTGCTCTGGGACTATCTGGATGGATCGGTTCCGGACTGGGATTTTGGTTTTCGGGCTGTTATGGCTTATCGAATGAAGTGGGATATGGTGGATCAATGGCTCACACACGATGCGACAAAAGCCGCTGAGCGGTTTAATGAACTGGTGAAGGAGATTATCCATGAACAACCCAAGCTTTTCCATTAAGCCCCAAAGAAGATCAGCAGCCTCCGGCGACGGTAATGCAAGGGTCCTGGCGGTTCGTGACAGTTTCGTGACCATTGACACCGGGGGGGAAGCCATTCGAAAAAATGAAGTGGGCTTTGTTCTGGTGGGCGAAGAACGACTCATGGCTGAAGTGCTGCGAATTCAGGGGAATACCGCCGATATGCAGGTGTTTGAAGACACGCGGGGGGTTCGGGTGGGGGACCGCGTGGCGTTGAGCGGGGAGATGCTTTCGGTTGTCCTGGGCCCCGGTCTGCTGGGGCAGGTCTTTGATGGGCTCGAAAAACCCCTTTCCGTATTGGCAAGGGATTATGGCTTTTTTCTACCCAGGGGTGTGGATCAGTTTCCACTGGACCTTAAAAAAAAGTGGGCTTTTACACCCACTGTTTCAAGGGGCGACACGCTTTTCGCCGGTCAGACGATCGGCACCGTCCAGGAAGGACTGTTCACGCACAAAATCATGGTTCCTTTTAAGGAGCCTGAGGAAGTGGTTGTGACGTGGATTAAACAGGGCAGCTTTACGGTGGATACCCCCGTGGCCCGTATCCATTCTCCGGATGGAACCGAGCGGGATCTGACCCTTTTTCAGAAATGGCCGGTTCGACGTCCGATCCCTGAATTTATGATGCGCAACCGCAGATCAGAGGCTGTATCCCCGGGAACCCATGACCACCACCACCCGTATTATCGACACCTTCTTTCCCATTGCACTGGGTGGGACCGCGTGCATTCCAGGGCCTTTCGGAGCCGGGAAAACCGTTTTGCAGAGTCTTATTGCGCGGTATTCCACCGTGGACATTGTGATTGTGACGGCCTGTGGGGAACGGGCCGGAGAGGTGGTGGAAACCATTCGTGAGTTTCCGGAAACCAAGGATCCCAGGACCGGCGGCTCTTTAATGGACCGCACCATTATTGTCTGCAATACCTCCTCCATGCCTGTGGCAGCCCGTGAATCGTCCATTTACACGGGGGTTACCCTGGGTGAGTATTACCGGCAGATGGGATACAACGTGCTGGTGATTGCCGATTCCACTTCCCGCTGGGCCCAGGCCATGCGGGAGACATCCGGGCGAATGGAAGAAATTCCCGGTGAGGAGGCCTATCCCGCTTACCTGGATTCAGCCATCAAAAATGTCTATGAACGGGCGGGCGTTCTCAAATGTTCCGATGGTGCCGTGGGCAGCCTCACCATGATCGGAACGGTTTCGCCCGCCGGCGGCAATTTTGAAGAACCGGTGACACAGGCCACGCTGAGCACGGTGAAGACATTTCTGGGTCTTTCCTATGACCGGGCTTACAAGCGGTTTTATCCCGCCATAGACCCGCTGATTTCCTGGTCCCGTTACCTGGACCAGCTTGAGGAATGGTTTACCGAAAACCTTTACGAATCATGGGTGGCAGATGTCAAGGCCATGCGTGAACTGCTGGTTCAAGGGGATGACATCTATCAGATGATGCAGGTGACCGGTGAAGAAGGGATTACCCTTGAGGACTTTATCCAGTGGCAGAAAGCCACCCTCGTTGACATGGTTTTCCTGCAGCAGGATGCCTATGACGAAGTGGACGTTTCAATGCCTTTAAAGCGGCAGCTTGAGAGTTTTAAGCTGGTTAAAAAACTGACTGAACAGCACTATGGTTTCGATGAAAAGGAGAGCGCCAGGCAAATGTTTACAAAAATCACCGGGCTTTTCAGAAACCTGAATTACAGCCCCACAGGATCACCCGAGTACGAACGGTACTTTCGGGAGATTGAAGCGCTGGTTCAAAAATCTTCGGTGAGTTAAACTATTTTGCGGCTTTCTTGCCTTTTGCTTTCCTGCTTGCCTGAAGTTTTTCGCCGAGTTTGTGTTTTTTAGCGGTGGCCCTTCGTTGTGCTGAAAGGGACCTGGCGGCCAGGGACTGTCGGGATGAAAAACCGTATTTTTCACGGTATTCCTTTGAGTCCATGTCGTGTTCTTTTTGCAGGTGTTTGCTGGTCAGGATCTTGAATTCTTTTCCGCATTCAAGGCATATGACCTTGTTTTTCAGGATCGATTTTTTGGGATCAAGAGCCGGTTCAACCGGTTCTTCGGTTACGGGTACGGTTTCATCTTCAAGGGTTTTGAGGGTTTTCAGGGTCTGAAAGGTTTTTGTCAGGTAGGTTTCCATGTCTTCGGCTGACATGGTTGAGTGGGATGCCTGAGCGGCTGCCAGTTCTACCGCCATTTCCGTAAGTGTTTTCGCCATTTTTTCGGGCCTCCTTAAATAATTGATGAAAGTTTCGTAAACACTGTTGATAAAAGAATTGAAAAATTTAACGGATATGTCAATATTTTTTTTGTTATTTAGACGTCCAGACAATATGGGCCTGATTAAAGATCAATTTATAGGTCATTATGTTTCATTTTCATGATTTTGATCTAGTGTCGTGTCATATCAATAATGTCGCGAAGATGCCGTCATTCCGGGCTTGACCCGGAATCCAGAATCTCCGAGTTATGTACGAATACTGGATTCCGGCTTTCGCCGGAATGACGTGAGTAATGCTTCATTTTCTTGCATACCGGACACTTGATATATGACACGACACTAGTATTTTTCTGTTGTTAAAAAAGTTTTTCAGGTGAATAAAAATGAAATCAATTTGTATTGTGATTACCGCATGCCTTTTTTCTTTATGGTTTGCAGGTTGTGCTAAAACGTTGCCCACAAGGGGTGTCCCTTTTTCTAAAACCTATGAGCAGGAATTGGATATAATGGGTTCTACCGCAGTTATCTTGTCCATGTGCCGCCCCGTTATGACCCAAAAGAACCGATCCCCCTGGTGGTGGTGATTCATGGGGCCTTTGATACGGCGGCCGGCATGGAAACCTTTACCGGGTTCAGTGATTTGGCCGATCAAAAGAATTTTCTGGTCCTTTATCCCAACGGCATGGGCCTTTTCGGCTGGCTGCAGCACTGGAACGCGGGGCATTGCTGTGGAAAAGCGGCAAAGGATAAAATTGATGATGTGGGCTTTATCGAAGCGGCCATTGAGGATTTGAGCAGACGGCTGCGGGTGGATCCTAAACGGGTTTTCGTCGTGGGGTTTTCAAACGGCGGAATGATGGCCTACCGATTTGCCGCTGAAAAAACCCATTTGCTGGCCGGCGGCGCTTTCCTGGCCGCATCCATCGGCGGAAGGCCCTCAAATGAGGAGCCGGAATGGCGGATTCCGGAACCGGAAGGCCCTCTGCCGGTGATCATCCTGCATGGCATGGTGGACCAGGATGTTCCTTTTGAAGGGGGCAGCAGCCAGCGCAGGGGCGGTCCGAGAACCTATTGGCCCGTGATGGACTCCGTGGCATTCTGGGTCAAAAATAATGGGTGTGCCGAGAATCCGACGGAACATGAGGACTTCGATGGCCGTGTTGATGTGATTTCATGGAAGGGCTGTGCTGACCATACGGCGGTTTCTCTGGTCAAGATAAAGGGTTGGGCCCATGACTGGCCGGGCAACTATTTTACCGGTAAATTGCCTCAGGCAGACCCGCTGAGGCAATTTGACGCGGCAAAGATCATCTGGGATTTTTTTGAGACCACCGCAATGCCTTAATCCTCAATGATCCCGTCTTTCAGTGCCAAATGTGTCGGCACCGGAATGGGCAAGCAGCGGTCCTTTTCAGGATTGTACATGAGTCGGTAACTCATGCCCTGGTTCGTTTCCCTATACATCCTGTCCCAGCCCCTGACGAAATAGGAACAGGCATCGTTAAAACAGATGTACATGAAATCGTTGTCCCAGGTTTGACAAAAAGGATTGTCCGGCACCTGCCATTTTTTCATTTTTTCATTGCAATGGGGGCATCGAAGGGTCTTTTTGACCGCTGCCTCTTTCTCCTTCAGAAGGCTCTTCGCAATTTTTTCCCCGTAATCATCGGTGATGGCGGGCCTTTTGCTCTTTGGAGCGCCTCCTATTTTTTCAGCATACACAGCGTAAACGGGGTCACTGACGGGTGTTTGGCCCGCGTATTTGTCATCCTTGGGTCTTGGCTTTCCTTTGGAAGCAAAACGGATGGTATGTTCAAAAGCGCCTGATAATTCAAAAAAGTCATTAACCAGTATCACCCGTTCATTTTCGTCGGAGTCCTGCCAGACCTTTACAGCCTTTTGCGGGAACATCCGGTTTGAAAAAATAACCAGAAACAGTCCGCCCGGTTTCAGAATTCGGCCCACTTCCTCAAATACCGCAAGCGGCCGTGTCATGTAATCTACCGATACCGTGTTGACAACCACGTCAAAGGCGGCATCGGGAAAAGGAAGATGGGGGTCCTGATTGAGGTCGTGAATGACGTGTCGCGTCAGTTGTTTGTTTTGTTTCAGTTCGTTTTCATTAAGGCCCAATCCAACAACTTCCGAAGCGTTTACGCTTTCTGGAATATGGCTATCCCATCCCGCCATCAGATCCAGGATTACGGGGTTCTTTTCAGTGATTAGACTGGAAATGATGTGCTCGACCGTCGCCAGCGCAACCGAATCCAGATGACTGACAAACCGGTCGGTTTCATAAAAACCCTTGTCATTGGTTTCATCCATCCTGGAAAACGCTTCAGGACGGCAAAGTGGATTTAGCTCGGAGTCGTCATTCCTGAAAATAGAGTTTGCTTTCGCCATAAGAATTTCCTCCAATAAAAAAAGCCGTGAATCACCATGAAGGTGAAACCCGGCTCGTGGCCCCTTTAAAAGGGCGGGTTTATATCTACGAATATTTGATTCGATTTAGATCCAAAACTAATCATCCATTGTGTTGTGTCAAGATAGAAGCGCATCTATTTGATTGACCCTAAAATGAGGACTTTGTTAATATCAACTGTAACTGTCCGAGCGAGGCACTCTTTTTATGTAACCGTCCAAAGGGTGCAGGAGAGAATGGG
>JGI11705J14877_10001691_pt1 | contig 12403 bp, 6 predicted proteins | sample Etolaghawater15m_FD_14877 | JGI IMG/M metagenome (IMG submission 14877) | reverse complement strand
GAAGGCTACTTTATCCTCGATGCTGAAAAGAATCTCTTCCACCTAAAAATGGATCAGGGACAGCCCCTGGCTGTCAATACCGGCTTCACGAAAGATATACCAGTCTATTCCATCCTCGTTGAGGAAAATGCGCTGAAGGAGTATTACGGCATTGTTCTCAGTGAGGATAATCGTCTCTACTTCCTGCTCTATGACGGCTATCAGGCTGTCGAACTGCCGACACATGGGCATTTCGACCGCAAAGAAAGCACTCTCATGGTCACCACCTCNCTCGTGGACCGCAGTATCAGTATCCGCAACAGCAGGTCCTTGTATTTCTATGTCACCGATCGCGACTACANTGAGATAGATGCCTATGAGTATGCCTGGAAAGACCGGGACGATCTGCCCGCAGGCACTTTCGAATCTCTTCTCTTTCCCTTTACCCTCAGTTTCCGGGATCAAAGCAGTTCCTACGCAAACTTCTATGTCAAGTGGAACTACCCCCTGGCCTACCTCGGAAATCTCCTCTTTCTTCTCCTCTATCTCCTGATTCAGCAGAGGCAGAAGCTCGAAAACTCCGCCTCACGACTTCCTGAAATGCTGCTCATCGCCGTCACCGGCCTCTATGGTTTCATCGCTGTCATGATCTATATTCAGACCCCCAGCCGCTATCCCGGAATGAATAAGGAAAACAGCAGCAGTTCATGATCCGCCTCTTCCGAAATATCTGCCTGATCCTCGCCGCTTCCGGCCCTGTGCTGCAGGCCGCTGTTCTCACAGGCACGGTACTGGACCGCATTTCGGAAAAGAATCTGCCCGATGCCCTCATTGTGCTCGAAGATCCCCTCAATGAAGATTTCAGCATGGAGGTCCTCAGCGACAGCAGCGGACACTTTATCCTCAGGGATATTCCGCCGGGTAGCTATAAAATCGCCGCCCTGAAGGAAAATTACTACTCCAACAGCCTCTTTGATCTCGCTCTGAATGCAGAGGACCGCTTCGATGTGGTCATCAGACTCCTGCATCAGGAAGGCCGCTGGAATGCAGAATACTGCTTCATGATCGGCGGCATCGAGGTCAAAGCCCTGGAACGGGATGTCATTCCCACCGACATCGTCACCACACGGCGCATCGAAAGCGGCGAGATCGAACACATGCAGGCCGACAATCTCGGCGATGTACTCACCCTCCTGCCCGGTGTGGAGAAAAGCCGGCAGGTGGGACTCGCTGACGAACAGCGCATCGGCATCCGGCAGATCCGCAGCGGAACCAATATTCTCTACGGCAATGAGACCTTCGGCACCACCATTGTCGTCGACGGAAATGAACTCAATAACGATGCCGCCGTCACCGCCCTCGGCAGCAGTCTCAACAGCGGTATCGACCTCAGAACCATCCCCGCCGACAATATAGAGTCCGTCGAGGTCATCACCGGTATCCCCTCCGTTGAATACGGCAATTTCTCCGACGGTGTGGTAAAGGTGAAAACAAAGACCGGACTCCGCCGCAGCCGCATTAAAGCCAAATTCAACCCCGATACGAGGGGCCTGAACTACAGCAGCGGCATGCAGACTCCCTCCGACGGGAGTTTAGACTACCGCTTCAATTACGCCTTCTCAGAACGCGACCCCCGCAAAGACGGCGATGAATACCACCGCTTCCACTTCAGCGGAGCCTACAGCGCAAAAACCCTCGAAAATGCCCTGGAATATACTCTCAATGCCAGCCACACTCGCTCCCTCGATGATGAACTGCCCACCGATGCCTTTCAGCGAGCCACCTATGACCGCGGCTACCACAGCAGCAGCAGCCTCAACTGGCGTCTCAAACGGCCCGGCGCCGCCCTCTGGGACGGTTCCCTGAATCTGGATTTCGAACGGGTCGACAAGTTTGAAAGCAGATTCGTCGCCGACCAGATCGACACGGTCTATGGCTATATCAGCGAACTCCGTGAAGACGGCCGGGAATGGGAAGCCAATCTGCGCGTCAAACGGGTCCGGGAGAAAAGTCTCAGCGGAAAACGCAGCTTTAAAACCCTCATGGGACTCGATTTCAACTACCAGGAAAATACCGGGTCAGGCCTGGAACTCGACAGTGTTTACAATTATTACGGAGCCTATTCCACACGCCGCTCCTATCGCTTCGATCAGTATCCCGGCTTCGCCAAAGCTGCCCTCTATGCCGAATACAGCCGCACAACTCTCCTCCTTGGCCGCAGCCTCGAGTGGATGGCCGGCCTCCGCTATGACGCCGTCAATGTCAAAGGCTTCGATCCCTCCTTCCACAGCGTCCTCGATGCCCCACAGGGTGAATTCCTCTCACCCCGCCTCAATCTCCGCCTCCAGCTCACAGAGGATCTCTTTCTCCGTCTCGGTGCCGGACGCAGTATCAAGGCCGTCAGCCTCAGCCATATCTACCGAAATGATGCATATATTAAAGAATTTGTCGACAGCATCTGGGTCGAGGTCGCCTACCCGCAGCAGAATCCGGATCTGCGCTCCTACCCCAGCGACAAAGCCGAACTCAGCCTCGACTGGAAAATCCACGAAAAACTGGGCCTCAGCTTCACCGCTTATCTCAGCCGCAGCGACCGGCAGCCCCAGATACAGGACTACCCCGTCGGCTACAGCGAAAATCCCGATACTCTCACGGCCTCAACCTACAGTCTCATCGAAAACCTCGGCTGGGCCAAAGCCAGCGGTCTGGAACTCGCTCTGGTGACGAAACGCATACACGATCTGAAGTTCATCCTCAATGCCACCTACCGTTACAACCGACGCGGCGAAACCGGCCTCAGCTATGAACGGGCCCCCCAGGACTGGGAACTGCTATGGTACCCCTCCAGCGAAAACTGGAAGGAAAAGCTCAGCATCGGACAGCAGACCTCCTATATCAGTCAGCGCCTCGGTGTCTGGCTTACCGTGGATCTCCAGTATATTCTCATGGACCGTCAGCAGACGATTTACAACGGTCCCTCCATCTTCACAAATCTCGACGGCCATGACATCGAACTCTTCCAGGGCATGACCTACTGGTACCAGGCCTACGAATACGATTATGCCCCCCACTGGGTCCTCAATGCCCGCATCTCCAAATCTCTGAGCCAGAACAGCGAACTCAGTCTCTATGTGAATAATCTACTCGATGACCAACAGCAGTGGGTCAATCCCTATACAAACAGCATTTATATGATGAATGTACCTATCTATTACGGATTGGAGTTGAGTACAGAATGGTAGCGTCCCGTCTTTACAGTCTTTCCTCCAAAGCCGCAGTCTCAATTCCCCCGCAGGCCCCTCCCCAGGCCCGACCCGGAAGATCGAAGCTGCGCCCAGCACATCCCTTTTTCAGTTTCATCCTCCTTCTCATCACTGCCTGCCTGCTCAGCAGCTGTATTGAGATGGAGAATAAACCCACTGCTCTGGAAAACTCCGTGTCCATTGATCTCTACCTCGATCTGGACACCAGCGGTATCGGACATCTCTTCGGAGGCGTGAAGCCCGTGATCAGCGGAGCACCCGTCAGCCTGAATATGATGGAGTACAGCACCATGTCCCGAACTCTTCCCAGCGATGAGAACGGCATCTGCTCTTTCACCGGTCTGCCCAACGGCACCTATCGGATCTTTACCAACTCCCACCATTATTTCCCGGCTCTGGACAGGGATCTGCAAATCACCGGACAGACCCAGATCTCCAATTTCTCCTCCTCCGCTTCTCTGGATACCCTCCTCCTTCGAAGTTCCGGCATCAATCCCGGCATCAAGATCAACGAGATCTATTATATGGGCCCGCCGAATAAGATCTTCTATTTCTTCGATCAGTTCATAGAACTCTATAATTCATCCACCGACACCCTCTACCTCGACGGAATACAGGTCTACCGCATGGGGCCCTGCACTGTCGGCGCCGATAATGTCACCTATGTTTTCCAGTTCCCGGGCACAGCTGTCACCGGACGGGAATATCCCATCGCTCCGGGAGAATTCAAGGTTCTGGCCCAGGATGCACGCCATCATCTCGTCGTACAGGGTACGGACACTATCGTCAGCAGTATCGACCTGAGCCATGCTGATTGGGAATTCGTCAATGAAGATGACTTCGCCGATTCCGATGATCCCGATATTCCCAATATCAGAAATATAGAGGTGGGAAGCCGAACAGATTTCATGATTGCTCTCGGCAGCGACATCATCATGATCGCAGATGGCCGGGATGACGATTACAGTAACGGCGTGGACCTGCAGACCATCCTCGACTGCGTGGAATACTCCAGTAAGGCAGACCACGAAAAGGATATCACCGAAGAGCTCGATGCAGGTTTCGCCGGCGTCGGCCTCACCAAATACTCCTTCCAGAGCATCGAACGGATCTCTCCGGGTTTCGATACGGATAACAGTACCGTCGATTTCCGTAATTATGATTACCCCACACCGGGATTTCAGAATGACTGATGCAGAGTTGAATAGAACAGACACGGTGAAAATGACCCGGACGACCGCTCTGCGGACGGCCCTGATGGCCTCCCTTTTTGCCTCCCTTATGCTGACTGCTCCCGCTCTGCAGGCCTATGAAAACAGCCTCCTCCCTGACACTCCCCTCTCCGGCCTTTCCATCTCAAGGGCTTCCTATCCCCTAAGCCTCCTCACAGCAGGCGGCACCGCATCACAGACCTCCCTCATCTTCCGCCCCGGCGCCTTCATCCTCCTTCCCCAGAATATGTCCGATGTCCTCAGCAGCTCCAGCCTCGCTACCCGTTTCCACATCTCTGCTGCAGATCTGCAGACCCGCCGACCCTTCGATCCTGCACGGATCTACAGCTATGGAGGGAGCAGCAGTTCCTTTATTCTCCTCAATGACCGGACCCGGCTTTTTGCCTCCGCCTCTTTCTACGAAAGTGTGTATGCCCATCAGCATGCAGGCCTCGATAAGGATTTCTACGACTCTCCCGTCGAGGTCAGCGACACGACCACAGGAACTTTCCGATACAACGGCCCTGTCATTGACCTTCTCTTCTCAAAGCAGATCTTCCCCCGACTGCTCTGGGGACTGAAGGTCAATTACGGGGTCGAACGCGGACTGAAGGATGTTTATACCAAAGCCGAAACGCGGCAGCTCAACGCTGACATGACTCAGTCCCTCAGGCTCAGTCTCAGCAGAACCCTCTACACGGATCTGTGGTACCGCCGCTATCATGGGCAGATGGACAGGGAAATGGTCAAGGAATACTTCGACGCCTTCGTCCAGACCTGGTACGGTGAGGATATTCTGCGCAATGAAGTGCCCGGTTCCTCCATCGATGTCCTCGAATCCAGAGACGGGGAAGGCTTCGGGATCGCTCTGGGAAACAGCGCCGCCAAGGCCATGGACGAGAGAGCCGGCTCTCCCTGCAGCCCCTCTGACCGGAAGCCCTGGTCCTTTTTCGCCGCCCTTGAATCCGGCCGGGAGTTCAATTCGATGGAACAGGGATCCCGGGATCTTATCAATGAACGCGGACTCTGGAAGCGGGACGCCTTCCGTTCCCTGGGACTCATCTCGCATCATGGCTGTACATGGACCCAGTCCCTTTCTGCAGAATCTGTACAGTACCGGGAATGGGCCCAGACTGGCATCGCACATGCCCTCTTCCATGAAAGGAACAGCAGCCGCAACAGCCTCGGTGCCTCTCTGATGAGATCCGGAAAGCTGCTGAATATGCACTTTGCTGTTCTCCTGTCCTACCTTCGCTATGAGGAAAAAAACTATCTTGAGAACAGTCTGAACAGCCGGGAATCCCTGGATTATGCCGCAGAAATGAATGCCGAATGGAAGCTCTATCCCCACCTTTCTCTCTTTTCCGGCCTCTCACTGCAGCAGATCTCCCTTGATCATCACTGGGATCAGCAGGCTCGAAGTCGCCTCACCCTCTCCGCCGGCCTGGACCGGCAGTGGAACCTCCTGCATATCCGGCCTGCCCTGCTTCTCGGCAGCGATGTCTACAGCACTGTTGCACCATCCCCTTTTTACGCCTTTATGATGGAGATCTTCCGATGAATATGTCGCCCCCCCCCCTCATCAATTGTGCTTTATGTAAATGAGTGATTCTGATCTTTCAAAAATATCAACCTAGGGGGTGAGTATGAAAAAAATGTTAACCCTCATAACCCTGCTGCTGGCAGCGGCCCTTCTTCTGGGAACATCCTGGGAAGTCGTACAGCAGAGCTCTCCAGGCTTCAGTCCCTATGATGGACACTTTTTCGATGCCGATTCAGGGATCCTCGTCGGTGCTGATGCTGCGGTCTATATGACTGCGGATGGTGGCCTTACCATGACCGCGGTCCTGGCAGAAGATGCGGCAAAACCGAATCTGCGAAAAGTGGATTTCTACGGAAAGACCGGCATGGCTGTCGGTGATGACGGGATCGCACTGAAAACCGCCGACGGTGGCAGAACCTGGACCGACATCTCTCCCGACAGTGCCCTGGCCTATGAGGGAGATCTGGCAGCTGTCTCTGTTGTCAGTGACCTGGTGGCCTATGTCTGCGGGGATGACAGCACTCTGCTTAAAACAGTGGACGGAGGTTCAACCTGGACTAGAAGCAGCTTCGGCTTCGACGGTGAGGATCTGGACGGAGGCGTGGCCTTCTATGATGAAGATCACGGTGTGGTCATCGCAGATGCCATCTCCGGTCTCTCCTGGTACACAGCCGACGGCGGTGACAGCTGGACCTTTACCTCCATCGCCCAGTATTTCCCCGTCACTGCCATCACCAGCAAACTCTATGGTGTGGATGCTGCAGACGGGGTCATCGCGATCATCGGCTACCATCAGACCCTTTTCCTGTCCACCGACGGAGGCCAGACCTATTCCCTCGCCGGTCCCTATGCCTTCACTAATGTCTACAATTCCGATCTACAGGTCCTGGACGCCAACACCATCTATGCCGCCGGTCAGAACGGCTGGCTGGTCCGCACCGTAGACGGTGGCGCAAACTGGGAGGAACTGCATTTCGGGTCGGGACATAAGGCGAATCTGATCTCCTTTCCCAATTCAAACGACGGGTTTGTCTTTGCCGATGATATGCAGTATTTCGCCACCCACGACGGAGGCACAAGCTGGACTCCCCTGACCGCCTGGCCCTCCATCCGCTTCCAGAATATTGAAGCCCGGAACGATCAGCATCTGCTCACTGCATGCTGGGGTGCCGGAGATATGACCGAAAGCTTCGATGCCGGTGCCACCTGGAGCCATCCCACCAATACCAAACTCCTGTCCCATGTGGATATCTGGGAGATCGAATTCTACGATGAGCAGAAAGGTCTCATCGGCGGCGACAGCAACAGTTCGATAATGATCTCAGTTAGTCTGTTAAAATGAACCTGAAAAGGATGGAATATCTGCAAAACGAATCAAGTTAGGAGGAAAGTATGCGGAAAATGTTCTTGCTTACAGCTCTGCTTCTGACGGCTGTCATGGCCATGGCTGCGCCCTGGTCTGTCGTCAAGGAAGCCAGCGAAAGCTTCAATGCCTATGATGTGCATTATTTCGATGCATCCAACGGTATCCTTGTCGGTGCCTACGGATCGATCTACAGCACATCTGACGGTGGTCTGACCACCACTGCCATCATGGCGGAAGATGAAACAAAACCCAGTTTGACGGATGTGGATTTCGCGACCGCAAACGTAGGTTTTGCCATCGGTGACGACGGTTTGATCATGCGCACCACCGACGGCGGTGCCACATGGGCAGACGTTTCAGACGGGACCATCACCTTCGATTACGGCGGTGTGGCGGCAGTCACTGAAATGGTCATTTATGTCTGCGGTGACGACAGCACTATGCTGAAATCCACGGACGGCGGTACCACATGGGTAAAAAGCGATTACGGTTTCCAGGGTCAGGATCTGGACGGCGGTATTGCTTTTTACGATGAGAATCACGGTGCAGTGATTTCCGACGGTGTCGGCGGTTTCACCTGGTACACAGCCGACGGCGGTACCACCTGGACACCTGTGGAGATTGCTTCTGTATTCCCTATTACTGCTATCAGCTCACGTCTTTATGACATTGATGCAGCCGGAGGAACAATCGTTATCGGCGGCTACCACAACACCACCTTCGTCTCCACTGACGGCGGTGCCAGCTACGTCCTCAGCGGCCCCTATTCATTCGGCTATGACTACATTAAAACTGTGGTCGTTCTGGATGACAACAACATCATCGTAACCGGTTCAGCCGGTTGGATGGTCAAAACGACAGACGCCGGCGCCAACTGGACAAATCTGACCTACAACACCGGGAACACTCCCAGCTGCATGGCCTGGGTCGATGCCGATACAGGTTTTCTGTATGCGGCCAACGGTCAGTATTTCAGCACCTCTGATGCAGGTGCTACATGGACAGCTCTGAATGAATGGCCTGCGGTTTCCTTCTGGGGAATCGGTATTCCCGACGAGAATACAGTGGTCCTGTCCGCATTCGGCGGCGGTGAAACCAGTAAATCTGTGGACGGCGGAATGACCTGGAGTTATCCGACCAACATTTCCACCGGTTATACCAGCAGTCTGTATGAAATCGAATTTGCTGACGCCACCACCGGTATCGTAGCCGGTACCAGCGGCAACCTGTTCAAAAGCACGGATGCAGGGGACAGCTTTGTACTCAAAGACAATCCCATGTATAATCTGAGCAACAAACACATCAATGCTCTGACCTATCTCAGCAACGGTGATGCCCTGGCCGGTGGTTCCTCCGGTATCATTATCCGGTCCACCGACGGCGGCGAGACATGGACACAGAATGCCACCGCAGTGGCACAGACCGTCTATGACATCTGCGAAGTGTCCCCCGATTTCCTGGTTGCCGGTCAGGGATCCGGTCAGATCGGCTACAGCGTTGACGGCGGTGACAACTGGACACTGGCCCTCGATTACGGAAGCATGCTCATGCGCTCCGTTTCCTACCGTAACGGTGTTCTCCTTGTCGGTGCCTCAACAGGTATCATCTACCGTACCGAAAGCCTCGACAGCACCGGTCTCGCTACTCTGACTACTGTCCACACACATTCCGCCGGTGACGATTTCTACGAAGTGGAATGGGTCACTGACAATGTGGCCTACGCAGTCGGTGAACACGGCGCCCTTGCCTATACAGAAGATGCCGGACTGACCTGGACAGAAGAAGAAGTTGTCCGCGATGTCACCCTGCAGAAAGTTGTCTACGGAGGCAACAGACTCTGGGCCGTCGGTCAGAACGGAACCATCCTCGTGAAGGATTTCACTCCCATTACGGGTATTGTCGTCAATGAATTCCTGGCCAGCAATGATGCTTCCGTCACCGACGATGCAGGTGATTATGAGGATTTCATTGAATTCATCAACACCAATGACTTCGACGTGAACATCGGCGGATGGTACATCACCGATGACCTGACCGAACAGGACAAATACATGATCTCCGACACCAATGCAGCGGCCACAACAATCCCTGCAGGCGGATATCTTGTCCTCTGGTGTGACGATGAAGCCGAAGAAGGCGATCTCCATGTGGGTATTAAGCTGAGTGCCGGCGGCGAAGCCATCGGTCTCTCCCAGCCTCTGCCCGACGGTCTCGGATGGGTCGATTCACTCACCTTCGGAGAACAGATTACCGATACCAGCTACGGCCAGCTCCCTGACCTCAGCGGTACATGGGCTATCATGCCTCCCACACCCGGCGAAGCCAACCATGCCTTCCCGGTTTCCATTACATTCGCAGTTGATATGTCCTACAAGATCGATACGGGTGTCTTTAATCCCGCCAGCGATTTCATGGACATCGCCGGTTCCTTCAATGACTGGGGCACAAACAGCATGGTCTGCCTGGATAATGACGGCGACAGCGTCTATGTTGTATCCATCGAACTGCTTCCCGGCACAGCTGTAGAGTACAAGTTCCGGATCAACGGCAACTGGGATACTTCCGAGTTCCCCAGCGGCGGTCCCAACCGTACCTACACAGTTGCCGACAATGATGAAACAGTTCTCGTCTGGTATAACGACGAAGAACCGCCTACTTCCATCACCGAAGGTCTCCCCGAATCCTACGCTCTCTACAAGAACTATCCCAACCCCTTCAACCCCACCACCACTCTCCGCTATGACCTGCCCGAAAACTCCCTGGTGACACTCACGATCTACAACATCATGGGCCAGGAAGTACGGACCCTCATAAACCATGAAATGACACAGGCCGGTGCCCATTCCCTCGTCTGGGATGCCACCGACAATGCCGGAACGAAAGTCTCCAGCGGTGTCTATTTCTATCGCATCAATACACCAGCCTTCCAGGATATACAGAGAATGGTATATCTGAAATAAGGTTCTCCTTCAAGGTGGCAGGGAAGGCCGGCAGCGGCCTTCCCTGTTTATCTTCACTTCCCTAAATGGCAAATTCACACAGGATCTTTATGGCAAAAGCAAAATATGAAAACCGGTTGAAAACGGCTATTCAGGCCGTCTTTATCGCCGCCATCGTCATTTTACTCCTCATTCCTCTCTTCAAAACCGATTTTATCACGGATTTTGAGTCCTACTGTCCCTTCGGCGGCATCATGACATTAGGCAGCAAGGCCTGGCTGGGCTCCATGTCCTGCCAGATGAGTGAGACACAGATCTTCATGGGCCTGGCCCTGATTGTCGGCGTCATCCTCTTCGGAAAACTCTTCTGCGGCTACATCTGCCCCATTGGAACGGTCATTGAGTGGCTTCAGAAGCTTGCCGTAAAACTGAAGCTCAAGATCATCACACTCCGCGGCTGGCCTGACAGGATCCTGAGGGTATTCAAATACGCGATCCTCTACTTCACTGCCTATTATTCCATCACCAGCTCTGAACTCTTCTGCAAGAAATTCGATCCCTACTATGTATCCGTCACCGGATTCGGCCATGATGTCGTTTTCTGGTGGGGACTTGCAGCCATTCTTTTTGTTCTGGGATCTGTCTTCATCAGATTTTTCTGGTGTAAATATCTCTGCCCCCTGGCCGCACTCAGCAATATCGCCGCCAATATCCTTGTCTCCGCTCCCATTCTCATTGTCTATCTTATTATCAGATGGGCGGGGCTGGATCTCCATGTGGCATGGCTCCTTGCTGCACTGTCCCTCGCCGGCGCCGCAACAGAGATATTCCGATTTAAATTTTACGATCTGAATCCCTTCAAGATCACTGTCGTGGAGCCAACCTGCTCCCACTGCGACCTCTGTGACATGAAATGCCCCCAGGGTATCGAGGTTAACCATTATGAACAGGTCGACCATCCCGACTGCACCCTCTGTATGGACTGCGTCAAGACATGTCCCAAACCCGGCGCCATCCGTCTATGGAAATGGAACAAGACCTGGATTCCGCCTGTTATCATCCTTCTTTTCATCGCCCTGGCCCTCCTTTTCGCCGGTCGCGTGGAATTCACAACCATTACTGAACGCTGGGGCGGCTTTGACAGCCTTCAGACCGTTCAGAGCATGGAGATCAGTAATCTCCGCTCCGTAAAATGCTTCGGATCCGCCACCAGTCTGCAGAGAAAACTCATGAGAAACCGTGGAATCGTCGGTATTGACGCCTATGCCAAGAACCATCACGTCCGCATCTTCTACAATACTGAGATCCTGGACAGTACCGGCGTGAAAAAGGCCGTTTTCTCCCCCAGTAAATACAAGATACGCGATCCGAAATCCGATATCAGCACCATCAGTGTGATCAGAATCGGTGTGGAGGAACTCTTTGACGGGTACGACAACAATGACCTCTTCTATCTGCTGATGGCAAGTCCCGATGTCTTCGCATTCCGCACAGAGTTCGGAGAACCTGTGATGGTGGACATCTACTACAACGGTCTCGCGATCTCGCCTGAGGGCCTACGCGGTCTTATTGACGCCGGCGGATATGACAAGCCCGTAAAGGATGACAAAACCGAACGCGTGGAAACACCCTTCCGCAGCGAGAAACATTTTGAATCCCTGCCGGATATGACCCTCCGGGAATTCATCATGGCCTTCTTCCCCGCCAAGGATCAGACGTTCAACAACTATAAAAACTACGATGCCGAAGATCTTTTTATCTTCGAGTTTGGTATGCCCCAGGCGGAAAACAGCCGCATGGGCCAGCAGATCAACTATTTTGTCAGTCACCTGTCGGAATACAACGGAATCGTGCGCTTCCGCACTGATTTCACCGATAGAGCTGTCGGCCAGGTATACTTCCTGCCGGACAGCGTGGATTCCATGATGATCGTAGGTAAAATGACTGCCCCTGAAATGAAGGTCTATCTCAGGGACGGCAGTACCACGAATTTCAAGAATCCCTTCAAAATGGAAGAACCCTTCCGGATCTATCAAAACAAAACAAAATGAAACTGAAATCAACTGCAGCCGTCCTGATGCTCATTATCGGGACGGCTGTTT
>JGI11705J14877_10001690_pt1 | contig 12405 bp, 5 predicted proteins | sample Etolaghawater15m_FD_14877 | JGI IMG/M metagenome (IMG submission 14877) | reverse complement strand
TATAACAACGTTTTTTACAGGGTCTCAAGCCGCAGAAACAAGTTCAACGGGTAGAGGTCTTTATTATTTAGATGTATTTCAAACAGAAAGTACAGACTCAACGGCCGCAGTTCAATTTACATTATCATATGGACATTTAAATGGTAATGGTACTCCAACTGTTTCAACTGATAGTGGTTCTCGTAGACCGACCCAAGCCGTTTACAAACAATACGCAAATACATTATTACCTGTTAATACAACACAATTTACATTTTACACAGGTTCAACTGCTGATGGACACACTTCTAATGATGCATTTATTCTTAACTTCAGTAGAACACGAATTAAGGAAGAACTTGACACGGATTCATTTGAAATTCATTTTAGTGGGTCAAACGGTATATTCAAATTTATTGATGACTCCGCAGACATTACTAACCCAACAATAGGGCCAGGTGGTGCGGTTTATAATATTGCAAGTGGTACTATTGATTTAACCACCACGGGTTCTGATGTTGTAACATATACAGCCTCCAACGGTGAGGGGTATGGTAAGTTTTTCCCTGAAAGTGGTATTGTAATCTTCAATCCTTCAGCTATCGGTAATACTATCGGTAATGTTCTTGGTGTAGAAATAACAGGTTCATCCGCTAACTTGGTAGCTGGAACATATGATAACTTACATTACTCTTTATATGATTCATTAGTGGGTGGTGCATATGCAAAAGCAAGGTCATCGGAAGATGTAAGTTCTCAAAGTTACTTTGTACGGGTTAGAAATAAAGAGTTTAATTTCTCTAACAATCCAACATATGTTAGTGGTAGTGATAAACAAATCATTGATTCTCTTTACAATGAACCTGTAACATACATTTCTACTGTTGGACTTTACAACGAACAGAATGAATTACTTGCAGTTGCAAAAGTTTCAAGACCTATCCTTAATGGTAGAGATACAGAATCACTTGTAAAGATTAAAGTTGATTTTTAAAATAAATGAATGAAAGCAATAAGACCCGGCGACTTTCTAGAGTTTGATAATGAGACCAACAAACAGTTTGTATTAGCACATACAAGTAGTTTTCTCACGACTTTAGAAGGTACACGGTTTTCGGGTTCATTTGAAACGGGTTCAGCAGACACCACAACAAATGGTATTTATAAAGGGCCATTATTTGGTAGTATTGAAAGACAGTTTTACACAGACGACTACCGACCTGAAACCACACAATCATTACATAATAAACTGACACTTATACAAGTATCACAGTCAGTATTTGATGAGAAGATAAAAGAAAACTCTGTTATACTAAACGACACTACATCATCTACTATTTTCACAGACGATGGTTTTGGTAATTTGGTAGTAAGTGGGTCTACAACTTATGTGGGAAATGTGTTCTATGAGTTCGGTAGTATAGTAATTACAGACACGGGTTCTTATACACACGTTGGATTGGGTGGGTTTGATTTAACATTTAGAAGCAAACACCGAAAGAAAACATTGGTATTTCAGGCTCAAGTAGAACCGAGTGAGTTTAACTTTTCAACCAACCCAACTGCTAGACTACGAGGTGAAACTACATTAAATAGACCAAGATACAGTTATACCATAGAAGAGGTTTCACAATCATATTCACAATCAATAAGTGATGAAACAATCATACCTGAGTTTTTTGGATTTGACCCAAGTGGTTCTGTTAGTTCATCACTAACACCTATGTTACTACAATTGGGTGGTATGACGAGGTAGGTGATTTATTAGCTGCAACTAAATTGTCCACACCTATACCGATACCTACTGATTTTCCAATGGTTTTTAGGGCTAAAATAGACATATAAAAAAATGTGGTTATACAGAGATAAAGAGATTAAAGACATAGAAGATATGCCTGATGAGGTTATTGGTTTTATATATCAAGTAATTCATATCCCAACGGGTAAAAAATACATCGGTAAGAAATCATTATATCATAAAAAAACAAGACCACCACTTAAAGGAAAGAAAAGAAAACGGGTGGAGTATGTGGAGAGTGATTGGAAAACATATCACGGTTCACACCAAGAGGTCAAGAATTTGTTATTAGAACACGGAGATAGTATTTTTAGTAGAGAGATAATTGAGTTTGCAAAAACTAAAAAAGGATTATCATACTTAGAAACCAAATACCTATTCCAACTTGAAGTATTAGAAAAACAAGAAGAATATTTTAACTCTAATATTGGTGGGAAGTGGTATCCTAGAGATATTGAAGATTGAATCTTACAGACAAGTACATATTAGGAATTAGTTGTGGGTATCACGACTCCGCAGTTTGTTTGACGTTGAATGGTAAAGTCATATCAGCAGTTGAAGAAGAACGGTTTACGGGAATCAAACACGATAGTTCATATCCAACAAAATCTATTGAGTGGGTACTGTCACATAATGAATTGACAGGTAATGATATATCATATGTTTGTTTTTATGAAGACCCTGAGTCAAAAGTTGATAGGGTTGATAAAACATCATCATTATTGTCTATCAAGTCTTATAAAGTTGAAAAGTATTACAAAACCATATACAATAACTTTAGAAAAGACTTCCCAAAGTCTGTTATTGTTTCAGGTAATCACCATCAATCTCATATCGGTTATTCATATTACACTTCACCGTTTAATGAGTCAATTATATTATCAGTAGATGGTGTTGGTGAATGGGAAACTACATCATTTGCAATTGGTAGGGGTAACAGTACTAAAAAGTTTAAGTCCATAAACTTCCCACATTCATTGGGAATGTTATATTCAACCATTACTGCGTTTCTAGGATTTCAACCAAACGAGGGTGAATACAAAGTTATGGGACTTGCTCCTTATGGTGATTTTTCCGTATATGATAAACAATTTGAACAGTTATACGAACTGTATTGGGGTGAATACCGATTGAATATGAAATACTTTGAGTTTGACAAAAGTGATAAGATTATGTTTAACTCAAAGATGATGAAACTATTCGGAATGGATAATAGATTCCCTGAAGATGAAATAGAACAAAAACATAAAGACTTAGCCGCTACACTACAATACCATTACGAAACCATATTATTTAACCTACTAAACTATATACAAAACGAAACAGGTATAACTAATTTATGTTTAGGGGGTGGTTGTGCTTACAACGGAACCGCGAACGGTAAGATAAAACAAAAGACTAAGTTTGAGAACTTATGGGTTCCACCTGCACCAAGTGATGCTGGGTCTGCGATTGGAGTGTGTTTACACTTTTATTATAAAAATGAACAAACCAAACAACGGGTGATTAATACGAATCCATTTTTAGGGCCGTCTTATACTGACTCACAAATATTAGATGATATTTCAAAGTTTATACTTAATATAGGATTTTCTCGTTTAGATGATGATGTGTTGATTGATGAAGTTTCTAAACTAATTAATGGTGGTTCGGTTGTTGGTTGGTTTGAGGGTGAGTTAGAATTTGGTGCAAGAGCATTGGGTCATCGTTCTATATTAGCCAACCCAACAATGTTACATATGAGAGACCGAGTTAATCAAGTTGTAAAAAAACGAGAAGGGTTCCGTCCATTTGCACCAATGGTTACTTACGATGACCAATCAACTTATTTTGACTACACCGAAGATGTTCCATATATGAATCAGGTAGTTCAGGTAAATGAGAAATATCAAAAGTCATTACCATCTATTACACATATTGATGGTAGTGCACGGATACAAACTGTTAGAGAAAATAATAAAAGAATATACAAATTACTTAAACAGTTTCAGAAAGATAGTGGATTTCCAATCTTATTGAATACATCATTCAATCTTAAAGGACAAACAATGGTAAATGACCCTAAAACTGCAATAGAAACATTCTTAAAATGTGATATGGACTATTTGGTATTAGGTAACTACTTACTTCGTAAAAGTTGATACTTTCGGTTTTTATTCTTACTTTGTATCTATGAATAGTAATACCAAGGAAAAACTTTTAGACTTACTCCACGGTTCATTGGGTGAATATACCGACCACGGTGGTGATGAATGTTCGTTCTATTGTCCATTCTGTCATCACCATAAAAAGAAACTCGCTATCAACCTTAGTTCTCAAAAATGGCAGTGTTGGGTTTGTAATTCACGTGGTAAGAAACTATACACCTTACTCAAACAATTAAACGCAGACGATAGTGTGTTTATTCGGTTAAGGAAGATTACGGGTGAAACAACTTACGAGAAACAGGACGACGACCAAACAGAAATTTATTTCTCATTACCAAAAGAGTTCATACCACTTACAGAGGCTCCTAAAAACTATGAAACAAAGAATGTCATAAACTACTTAAAGGCAAGGGGTATAGGTAGAGAAGATGTAATTAAATACAACATAGGTTACTGTGATAGTGGTACGTATAAAAATTATGTGATAGTCCCTTCTTATGATGAAGATGGTAAATTAAATTACTTTGTTGCTAGAAACTATTATCAATCTTCTATGAAATACAAAAACCCACCTGTATCAAAAGACCAAGTGATATTTGAGAATACCATATCTTATGATTTACCATTGGTATTAGTAGAGGGTGTGTTTGATGCAATCTCAACAAAGAGAAATGTCATACCATTGTTGGGGAAACGACTTCCAAGTAAATTGTATGATAAGATATTGGAACGAGATGTTAAAAAAGTTTATATAATGTTAGACGATGATGCTAGAGGTGAAGCATTAGACATTACAAAGAAATTGATGGAACAACATATCAAGGTTCACTTGGTTCAGTTAAAAGAAAAAGACCCTAATGATTTAGGGTTTACTGATGTGACTGAATTAATTAAACAAACAAAAGAAACAGACTTTACAGATTTAGTTAAACTACAATTCGTATGATAGATAAGATATTTCACATAGCAGATATACACATTAGAAACTTAAAACGACATAATGAATACAAACAAGTGTTCACTAAGTTGTATAAAGAAATCAAAGACAGAAAAACAGATAATTCTGTTATAGTGGTAGCAGGTGATATTGCACATTCCAAAACAGAAATGTCTCCCGAGTTGGTTGATATGACTGCCAACTTTTTTGAGAGTTTAACAGATTTATGTGACACTATTGTAATTACAGGTAATCACGACTGTAACTTAAACAACACGTACCGAATGGACGTGTTATCACCAATCATTGATACACTTGATATTGATAACTTATACTATTACAAAGATGGGGGTGTTTACAATCACGATAACATTGATTTTGTAGTGTGGAGTATCTTTGATGACGTAGAGAACTTTGTGAAAGCAAAAGATGTAGAAGGTGATAATGTAAAGGTTGGGTTATATCACGATGCAGTGGATAGTGCTAGAACTGATGTTGGGTTTAAGATACATAATACAAAAGTTCAAGTTTCAATGATGGAAGGATTTGATATGTTTTTACTTGGAGATATTCACGCATATCAATACTTGAACGATGAACACACCATCGCCTATGCTGGGTCACTTATACAACAAAACCACGGTGAGAATCTTAAAGGACACGGTATGTTGGTGTGGGATGTAGAAACCCGAACTAGTGAGTTTGTTGAAATTCCAAATGACTATGGATATTATACGTTAGACATTATTGATGGTGAGTTTCCTGTCGTAGATGATATGCCTAAAAAACCAAGGTTAAGAATCAGGGTAGCAAATACAGATAATGCTGACTTAAAAAAGATACTGACTAAAATACGAAAGAAGTATAAAGTTGATGAGTTCACAGTCATACGAACAGACACACTTTCTCAACAAAAAGTTGGTGACTATTCCTCAAGTATTCATTATGATAACATACAGAATGTAGAACATCAAAATGCACTTATTAAAGATTATATAGATAGAAACTATCCATTTTTGGAGAACGATATACTCCAACAAGTTCAGGATATAAACAGAGAATTAAATAGTAAAATACCTGAAGAAGAGGTTGTAAGAAATATTAGGTGGCTACCAATTTCATTTGAGTTTGATAATATGTTTTCGTATGGTGAAGGTAATAAAATAGACTTTACACAAATGGATGGTGTATTGGGTTTATTCGCCCCTAACACAAGTGGTAAATCATCTATCTTTGATGCACTATCATTCTGTATATTTGATAAATGTAGTAGAGCCTATAAGGCAGACCATATAATGAATAACCGAAAAGATAGNTTCAATTGTAAGTTTCACTTTATGATTGACAACGTTGATTATTATATTGAAAAAAATGCACACCGAACCAAACGAGGAACAGTAAAAGTAGATGTAGATTTTTGGAAAGAAGAAGGTGGTATAACAACACCACTTAATGGTGAACAACGTAGAGATACAAATAGTACCATTAGACAGTATTTGGGGTCGTATGAAGATTTTGTATTTACTTGTTTATCCCTACAAGGTAATAATTCCGTATTTATAGATAAGTCTCAAAGTGAAAGGAAAGACTTACTTGCTCAACTTATGGGGTTAAATGTATTTGATAAACTTTATACATACGGTAATGATGAGATTAGAGAAACCAATGCAGTTTTACGTAAATTTAAACGAGATGACTTTACACAAGAGTTGGCTGACTTAGAAAAACGATTTGAGATAATTAAAAAAGAGACCGATAGTGCTGAAAATGAAGAACAATCATTAAAGGGTAAGTTAAATACAATTGATATTCAGTTAGAAGAACAGTATGAACGATTACATAGTGTTGATGAGACTTTAGACATTGAACAAATCAATAAACAATTAGAAAATAATAAACAACAGATAAGTTCAATACAAACAAGTCATAGGAGTTACGAGGTTGACGTGTCAGGGGTGCTAACTGAATTACAGGATAGTACAACTACCCTTACACAATATAACGATATAGAACGAAAATATCAAGAGTGGACACAAAGAAAAAAAGAGAGAGACCACGTTTTAACTGAAATAGATAAACACAAAGTAAAAGTAGAACATACCCTTAAACGATTAGAAACAGCAAAGAACAATTTACACTTTGAGGTAAATGATAATTGTCAGTCCTGTCTGAATAATGTTGAAAAGTTCAATACAGAATACAATAATATTCTAAGTGAACTACAAGAACAAAAGATGACTGCAAAAACATTGGTAGAGACTAAAAAGAGTTATTCACAGGTTGAGACAAATAGTCATTTAGAAGAAGAATACAAATCATATAAAATATTAAATGAAAAGATAACTCAATTATCGTTAAACAAAGATAAATTAGAAAGTTCTATAAGTGAGTGTAATACTAAATTAGAACACTTATCTAAAGTAAATGAAATGTTAGAGGTGAAGGTTCAAGAGTATGAAGCTAATGAACAAAAGATAAAAGAAAACAAAGAAACACGAAAAATTATTAATGACCTCAAAGAAACAAGAGACGAAACTAAACAGAAGTATACAGAATCACAGAATAACGTAAAAAGGTTATGGAACGAAGCAGGTTCTGTTGATAATAAGATTGAAGAACTAGAAGGTAAAATACAGGAAGCAAAAGATTTAGAAAATAAAATAGAAGCATACCAATACTATTTAGATTCTGTAAAACGTGATGGTGTACCATACGAACTAATCACAAAGACTATTCCAATGATACAGAATGAAGTCAACAACATACTCCAACAGATTGTTGATTTCAATATGAACATTGAAGTTGACGGTAAGAACATAAATGCTAAGTTAGTTTATGAAGATAGAGAATGGCCGTTGGAACTGGGTAGTGGTATGGAGAAGTTTATTAGTGGAGTTGCTATTAGAGTAGCGTTGATGAATATATCTAATCTACCACGTCCAAACTTTTTAGCATTAGATGAGGGTTTTGGTGTATTAGATAGTGATAACTTTAATTCACTATTTATGTTATTCCAATATCTTAAAACACAATTTGACTTTATCATTGTAATTTCTCACTTGGATAGTATGAGAGATATTGTAAATGATTTTGTTGAAATACAAAAGGTTAATGGGTTTTCTAAAATAAATCACGATTGATATTTATAGTAAAACTAGTTTTTACAAATCGTGAGTATAAACAATCCTCTAAATCCATTAAATTTATCTAATGGAACATATTTTATTAGAACGTCAGATACTCAAAATCCGTATTTAGGTATACGTGGTCTTGATGATATTGTGAGTAAAGGTGTATTTTCATTTTTAATAAATGGTTCATCATACTTACAACAGGGAACTGACATTCAATTTGAAGCCATTGATAGTGATGGTAATCAAATATCAATCAATGGTGTACGGAATTTATTAAAGGGTACATCGCGGGTTATTAGTTTTGAGATTGACGATAGAATATCAAATGGTGAGGGTACACTTTATATCTCTGCTAATTTAGACTCTTATTTAGAAAATGGTGTAGAGACCAACATACCAACTACTTCCCAAAATACATCTAACTTTTTATTTGAGTATAAGTTTCAAATAGATAAAACTCGTGTAAATACTGACGAGATTATATTCAGAAAACCGCCTATACTTACAATAACCCCGTCATTAAAGACTGTAAGGGATATTACAAAGACATCTAATACCACATCTACATTATCGGGTGATGTCAAACAATATTATTACGATGAGTCTACCTCTTCCTACACTATTTTAATTGAAAGTGCAAGTGGTACATATTCATTTGATATGAATGGTGGGATTGCTACTATAACGAATAGTTTAGGATTGACGATTCAGGGTATAGTAAATGTCGTTGACAGTTCTACTATTTTTACGACCATACAAAACCCTGATATTGAGGTTTATTCTAAAGAAGAATTTAAAGGTATATTATCATCACCTCTTTCATTTACAATTTCTTACATTACAATACCTGACATCTCAGAGGTACGATTACAAGAAACTGCTGTTGCTACTATTGATATTAAAGATATGGGGGTGGTTAGTGGTGATGTTGCTAGGATAAAAGTTTTCGGAAAGAGTGACTCTCTTAACTCAAATTATGTTTTACTATCAGAACTTGACGTAGAAAATAAAAACTTATTAGAATTAGAAGGGACGGGTAGTGTTGGTATTTTTGATACATCTAAAAAAGTAGGTGCGTGGTCAGTAAGTAAAGAACAAGTAAGTGCAACAAACCCAACCATAGTATCTAATGATGATATATTTTTATCAGGTTTAGTGATTAATGGTGATTATGATTCACCGACAACTGTTGAAATAAATGGACGAACACTACAAACACCTCGTTATGTGTTGGAATCCGACATTGATTTGGATGTAAAAAAGAATATTGATTACAATTTACGATTAAATGCGGCAGTATCTGATGTATCTGCAAGTGATACACGATTGGATGTTTATTTTAAGAGCACATCTATAAAACCCGATAATAAGTTTGGAAAACTAATACATTCATTCAGAGCAGACTCCGATAAGATTTGGAGAGACCAATTTAGTATAGTGTTTTCTGTTGATTCAGATGTGACTGATGGTGAGTTGGTATTTACTACAACATCAGGTCGTTGGTATGTACAAGATATACGGTTAACTGCAGATGTACAAGATGGGTTTTCTCCACAAGAGTTTAGAACCGAGATACCATTAAACATATCTAAACCAAATCAAGATATTGATTTTAAAGTTGAATTCTTTGATGCAAATAATAACAAAGCTGATAAAGTTCTAACAAAAGATAACATAATATTTGAAAGACCTAATATTGTTGTTGAAGGTGGGGAGAATGTTACTGTTGGTGAAATGTATTTGGGTGAGGACTCAAATAGTGGTGTTGTTACAGGTGGTAGTGGTAATGGTGGTATTGTAAAAAGTTTTGGGTATCAGGGATTCGCAGAAGCGACAGGGGTAGGTGGAACTGCTGGGTTCTTGATGTATAGTGGTTCTGTATTGACAGGAAGTGCTACTACATACCAAGGTGTTGGTTTGGAATTAGTTGCGTCGTCTGAGTCATTTTTTAGATACAGAACAAATCCAAGTGAATTAGATATACGAACTAATAAATTTTTCATTGGACAGGAAGCTACACAATTCATTAGTGGTGCTGAGTCTAACATAGAAATTAGTTCATCACTATTTCATTTAGACCCAAAAAATAATTTATTGGTAATTGGTACTGATGCTATTATTAACGCCGACTTAACGGTAAATGAAATTAGAACACCCGCTCTTATCGGTGGGTCACCATCCACAACCGCAAACGCATCTTCATCTATCAATAGTGACGGTTTTGCTAAGTTTGTATCTGCGTCTATCGGTGGGTTTGATGTTTTAGAAACTCAAATAAATTCAACAAATGATAATTTAGTATTAAAGTCAAACGGACAAATTACAGGTTCTACTGTTTTATTTGACGGTGGGACAATTGGTGGGTTTTCATTAAGTGGTGATGGTATTAGTGGTGATGGGTATTTGATTTCAGGTTCAGCCACGGGAGATGATTTCTTTATAAGTGCTTCTAACTTTAATGTAAAAGCAAACGGAAACATAACGGGTTCTCAAGTATTGTTTACGGGTGGTAAGATTACAGGTTCAAATATAACGTTTGATGTAACACAGTTCGTAGCAAAAGGTGATACTGTTGAGATAAGTGGTTCTAACTTTCACTTATTAGAAGGGAACATTACTGCTTCTAATGTTGACCTAACGGGTAATATATCCGCACAAACAGGTAATATTGGAAACTTCCAAATAATTGACGGTAAGATTAGTGGTTCTAATATTACATTAGATGCAAACAATTCAACGATATTTAAGACAGACCAAGGGCCGGGGTCAGACCCACAGTCGCCAGGGTTTGAGTATTTAGCAGATGAATACTATATAGACTTTACACCAACTGAAGAAAATCCTGATAACTTTTTCGTTAAGTTCGGCCCTAACTTTATGGTTGACCGAGATGGTATCCTAATCGCAAGTGGAGCCACATTCCAAGGAACCATCACCGCGTCTGCCGGTAAGTTAGGTGGGTTTAATATAGGAACTTCATCTTTATCATCAGACGGTGATACTATATTTATTAGTGGTTCACCAACAACAACAGGTTTCTTTATATCTTCCTCTAACTTTAATGTAAAAGGTAATGGTGATATAACAGGGTCAAATGTTTTATTTACAGGTGGTAAGATAACAGGTTCTAATATTACATTTGACGTAACAGAGTTTGTTGCTAAGGGTGACACAGTAGAAATATCAGGTTCTAACTTCCACTTACTTGAGGGTAATATAACTGCATCTAATGTTGACCTGTCAGGGACTATTACTGCTACTGCTGGTGAAATTGGTGGGTTTGTTATAGAAAGTGATGAAATAAGAGACACGGGAAATAATTTACGTTTAAAGTCTAGTGGTCAAATCACAGGTTCTCAAGTTTTATTCACAGGTGGGAATATTGGTGGTTTTGTTTTAGAAAGTGATGAGATACGAGATAGTGGTAATAATTTAAGATTAAAGTCTAGTGGTGAGATTACAGGTTCTCAGGTTTTATTCACAGGTGGTACTGTCGGTGGATTTACAATCACAGATAATTTAATAACTGCATCTAATTTAGAAATCAACTCAGATGGTACGATACAAACACCAAACTTTGCAGACGGGGTTAGAGGGTTTCAGATTACCGCGGCAGGTAATGGTTCCGCACAGTTTGAGAATGTAAAGATTAGAGGAACACTAAGAACAACTGTATTTGAGAAAGAAACAGTAAACGCAGTTGGTGGTCAGTTATGGGTAGCTAATTCTACTGCTTTATCACAGTCTGTAACGTCGGGTGAAACAACAATGAGTGTTGAGAATGTTACAGGGTTTGAGGTAAATGAGATATTACTTATAAAGAAAGTTGATGGAACAGGGTTTAGTTCTGAGTATGTTTTAGTAGAAAGTTCGTCACGAACAGATGGTGCAAGTGATACTAATTTGAGTGGTGAATTATATGTTGAACGTGCATACGCAGACGGGTTACCAACGGGTAGTGATGTAACTTGGGTTTCTGAATTAGCAAGTTCAGCGGAAGATTACACAGAAGGTCAAGTAATTGTATCAACGGGTAAACAAGATACGGGTTGGATATTATTAAACGCATCCCCAAACAACACCTATACACCATATATTGATATTGTAGAACGAACGGGTAGTGGTGTTTATGATTATGAATTAAAAGCACGTTTGGGTGATTTGAGTGGTTTATCTACAACTCAACTTTTAGGAAACAATCCCGCAACTGCCGGTTTTGGTTTGTTTTCTGAAAATGTATTCTTACAAGGTGGTATAACTGCAACTTATGGTAGTATTGGTGGTTTTGGTATAACTGATACTGCAATTTCATCGTCTAATGATAATTTGATATTACGTTCAAATGGACAAATAACAGGTAGTGCGTTTTTACTTGGGGATATTACTAAAACAGGTAATTATATTGAATAT
>JGI11705J14877_10001689_pt1 | contig 12405 bp, 10 predicted proteins | sample Etolaghawater15m_FD_14877 | JGI IMG/M metagenome (IMG submission 14877) | reverse complement strand
CGAGCCAGCCGCAACTATAGCACGTGCAGGAACACCAACAGACCGGCTCGCGGCCCTGCGTGAGCGATGCGGCAGACGCACTCCGCACGCGGTCCGATCAGTCTCCATCGGGCGTTGAATTCCGCACGCCCACCGCGATAGTATTGGGCGCGTGGGCTTGAAGGAATCACCTGCGATGGTATCGTTACACTCTCTGTGAATTAATTAACAAGACTTGCCCGAATAGAGGTCACTAGCAGATGAAGAACGTGCTGATCCCCACAAAACTCGACGCCTGTGCGAAAGAGGCACTGCAGGCGAATGGCTATAGCGTCACCCAGGATGCGGACACCCCTTTGGCGGAGCTCGTCAAGACGCAGCCGGGAACGCAAGCGTTGATCGTCCGAAGCGAGAAGGTGACAGCGGACATCATCAATGCGTTGCCGGACCTCAAGCTGATTGTCCGCGCCGGGGCCGGTTACAACACAATCGACACCAAGTACGCCCGCAAGAGAGGCGTGGACGTCATGAACACGCCCGGGGCAAACGCGAACGCCGTCGCCGAAGAAGTCATTGCGCTCGCGCTGGCCTACCTGCGTTACGTGGTGCCGGGAGACATATCGACCCGCAAAGGGGAATGGAAGAAGAAGGAGTTTCTCGGACGCGAGCTGGCCCAGAAGACTGTCGGCATAGTGGGACTGGGCAACATTGGTCAGCTCGTGGGACAGCGCCTTGAAGGCTTCGAGTGCACGCTGCTGGCTTACGATCCGGTCATCAATGAAGCTCGCGCCGCTGAAGTCGGGGCGAAGCTGGTTTCGATCGAGGAGTTGTTCGCCCAGTCCGATATCGTGACACTGCACGTTCCGGAGAATGATGACACGCGCGGCATGGTGAGCACGAAACTCCTGGGGTTGCTGAAGCCCGGCGCCGTGCTGGTCAACTGCGCTCGTGCGGGCATCATTGATGAAGCCGCGTTGCGGGCGGCCAAGCAGGAGAAGGAGATCGGGTTCTGCAATGACGTCTACGCTGCCGATGAGCCCGGCGAGAAGAGTGTTGCGGACATCGCGGACGTGATGCTCCCGCATCTGGGCGCGAACACCCGCGAGGCCAACCGCAACGCCGCACGCCGCGCCGCCGAACAACTCATGGCTTACGCAACGCGCGGCGTGACCAAGTATGTCGTCAACAAAGGGGTCCCCGAGGGACTGGATGAACGGTACCAGGAACTTGCCTACCAGACGGGGCTGTTCGCCCGCCATTTCCTCGGAGTCGACCGGTGCTTGAGCCGGCTGGAGTGCAGTTTCTACGGCGATCTCAACCAGTATGCCGAGTGGCTGGTGCCGCCGATCGTCGCGGCAATCACCTCGGAAGTAGACGCCTCCATTGACCTGGCCGAGGCCACGGCCTGTCTCAAGGACAAAGGCGTAGGAGTCGAGATACGGGAGACTGATCCGACCAAGCACTTCGGCGAGTCGCTGACTGTCGATCTCTCTGAAGGTGGCGAGAAGATCCAGCGCGTCAGCGTGAGGGGCACGATCGCGGAGGGTAACCTGATGATCTCTCGCATCAACGACTACGACAAGCTCTACTTCCAGCCCGTGGGGAACAGCCTGATCGTTGTGTACCAGGATAGACCGGGCGTATTGGCCAAGATCACCGGCGCGTGTGCCGATGCCGACATCAACATAGAAGAGATACGCTCGCCACGGGGCAGAAGCGGAGCACGGGCGATCGCGGTGCTCAAGACAAACGTCCTCGTGCCCCGGGAGACCGTGGACAGGATTCGTGAGGAGACCGAGGCCGAGGTCGCCTTCTCCGTGGCAATCCCCGCCTCGAGCTGAGCCCGCAGCTCGCGTTGACATCAGTTGTAGACACGGTATTTTAGACATTGGTTATGAGATAGACGATGGATTCGGCGCATGAGCATTCAGCAACTGCAACTGGTTCTTGTACCCAGCCCGGCGGCGGCCGCTGCCGGGGTGGTGTGACTCTGTAGTTACTGGACCCGCGCCACTCCTCGATCCAAGCAGCGCCGCCGCCGGGCCGAAAACGGGCGTGCGGCGCTCTGCTGTCTTCAGGACGGGCGGAACGGCCCACGACGGGAACATCTTCCCACAACCCCCAGTCAATCGCCAGCAACAGTTACCGAATTGATCAATAAGATAAGGGAGACAGTGGCTATGACACAAGCGACAGTGCAATCAGCCACCATGAGCGCAACTGAAATCAAGGGCGCTGAAACGGCGATCCGCTGCCTGGAACGGCAGGGCGTCGAGATGATATTCGCCTATCCCGGCGGAGCCTCAATGGAGTTGCACCAGGCGCTCTGCGACTCCACTATCCGGGTCGTCCTGCCGCGACACGAACAGGGCGGCGGATTCGCCGCGGCAGGGTATGCTCGTGCGACAGGGAAGACGGGCGTCTGCATGGCCACCAGCGGCCCGGGCGCCACGAACCTCGTGACAGCCATCACGGACGCCTATATGGACTCCGTGCCGTTGGTCGCCATCACCGGGCAAGTTCCCCAATCGTTTATCGGCAAGAACGCCTTCCAGGAGACCGACATCATCGGGATGACCCGCCCCGTGGTGAAGCACAGCTACCTCGTGCTCGACCCCTCGGAAATCCCGCAGGTGTTTGCCGAGGCCTTCTTCCTGGCCAACAGCGGCCGGCCGGGCCCGGTCGTCATCGATCTGCCCAAGGATGTCCAGCAAGCCAAGTGCGTGCCGTCGTTCCCCGATGACGTCACGATCCGGGCCTATCAGATCCCGGACGAGCCAACTGACGACGATATCGAGCAGGTCCGTGCCGCGATCCGCGATAGCGAGCGGCCTTGTCTGTATGTTGGCGGCGGCATCATCACAGCCGGGGCACACGATGAACTGCGACAGTTTGCCGAGTCGTATAGCATCCCCGTTGTCACAACCCTGAACGGCATCGGCGCGTTCCCTGAGGACAGCCCGCTTTCCCTGAAGTGGCTCGGCATGCACGGGACCTACTACGCCAACTACGCAGCCAACGAGGCCGACCTCTTGCTGAGCGTCGGCGTGCGCTTCGACGACCGTGTGACCGGCAACGTCAGGACGTTTGCACGCAAGGCCAAGATCGTCCATGTCGATATCGATCCGTCGGAGATCAACAAGAACAAACCCGCGGACATCGGCATCGTGTGCAATGCCAAGAGCTTCCTCCGCAGGATGTTGGTCGACCCTATCCGCAAGGACTATGCAGCCTGGCACCGGCAGATCGCCGAGTGGAAACGGCAATGTCCTCTCCGCTACGCACAGAGCGACCAGATCCAGCCGCAGTTCGTGGTTGAGAAGCTCTGCGAGATCACCAAGGGGAAGGCGCTGATTGTCACAGGTGTGGGGCAACACCAGATGTGGTCTGCCCAGTTCTACACATTCACGCAGCCGCGCAGCCTGCTCACCTCCGGCGGACTCGGGACAATGGGTTTCGGCCTGCCGTCGGCCATGGGAGCCAAGCTTGCCCGGCCGGAAGCTCAAGTCGTCCTCATCGACGGGGACGGCAGTTTCCAGATGAACATCCAGGAACTCGGGACCCTCCACTGCGAGGAGATTGCCGTGAAGATGATCATCCTCAACAACCAACACCTCGGCATGGTAGCCCAGTGGGAAGACCGTTTTTATGGCAGCCAGCGCGGGAACACCGAGCTGCGGAGCCTGCACATCGACAGGCCTTACCCGCACTTCGTGGACATTGCGAAGGGCTACCTCGTTCCGGGCAGAGAAGTGTGGGACAAAGCAGACGTTGGTCCGGCAATCGAGGAGATGCTCGCGACCGACGGGCCATACCTGCTCGACATCCATGCCGAATACCAGGAACACGTTTTGCCGATGATTCCATCCGGGGGATCGCACAAGGACATCATCATCGAGTAATCACCCTTCGCCCCGTTGCGCGTCGTAGAGCCCCTCTTTTTTTTCAGTCTCGGCGGGAACCACGGACAACGCCGTGTGTCTTATGGGGTTCTAAGGTGGGGATGGGACTTCGGTTGGTTATGTCTGGGCGTAGAAAAGGAGAGTAGAGACGTATGATAAAGGCACAGAACCTCAGCAAGTGGTTCGGGCCGAAGTTGGTCGTCGACGACGTCTCGTTCACTGTAGAACGAGGTGAAGTTCTCGGCTTTCTAGGTCCAAACGGTGCTGGGAAGTCCACGACCATGCGAATGATCACGGGCTTCCTACCACCGTCGTCAGGGACTGTTGAGATCAACGGGCACGACATGGCCGGAGATGGCATCGCGGCGCGAGGCGCGATCGGGTACTTGCCGGAGAACGCACCGTTGTACCCTGAGATGACCGTTGCCAGCTTCCTCTGCTTCGTGGCTGAACTGAACGGTTTTACCGGCACGAAGAAACGCGATGCCGTGAACCGCGTCGTCGAGATGTGCTACCTGCAGCCGGTCTTCCACCAGACGATCGAGACCCTGTCCAAGGGGTACCGCCACCGCACCTGCTTCGCGCAGGCCGTGCTGGCGGATCCGCCGGTTCTGGTTCTCGACGAACCGACCGACGGCTTGGATCCCAACCAGAAGCACGAGGTCCGGAACCTGATCAAACAGATGGGCCAGACAAAGGCCATCATCATTTCCACCCACATCCTCGAGGAAGTGGACGCCGTCTGTTCCCGCGTCATCATCATCGACCGAGGGAAGCTGGTCTTCAACGGCAAGCCCGGAGAGCTCCGCGGCAGATCGGAGACGGCCGGCGCCGTCACCGTCAGCGTCAGGGACAAGAAGGGCGCGGAGATCGCGGATATTCTCAAGTCCGTCGATAACGTGGGCAAGACATTTGTGCTGCAGGAGACGACTCACGGCGCGCGTGTTCGCGCCATCCCGGCCAAGGCCGGAGAAGCCGCCGTCGGGCTGGCCAGTGCGATCGCGCGTAAGTTGCAGGGCGAGAACCTGTTCTACAACGAACTGCACACCGAGGAAGGACGCCTCGAGGAGGTATTCCGCAGCATCACCGTTGCGGAGACCGCACAGGAGGGCAAATAATGAACGCATGCTCCAAGATCTGGATCATCTCGAAACGCGAACTGACGAGCTACTTCACGTCGCCTGTGGCATACGTGTTTATCGTCATCTTCCTGATGTTGACCGGCTTCTTCACCTTCATGATCGGCGCCTTTTTCCAGCGCGGCGAAGCGTCGCTGGACGCTTTCTTCGTCTGGCATCCGTGGTTATACCTCTTCCTGGTGCCGGCCGTGGGAATGCGGCTCTGGTCCGAGGAGAAGCGAAGCGGATCGATAGAGCTGCTCCTGACCATGCCCATCACGGGCTGGCAGGCGATTGTCGGTAAGTTCGCCGCGTCCTGGCTCTTCCTTGGCCTGGCGTTGCTCTTGACCTTCCCGATGATCTGCACTGTTGTCTGGCTGGGCGACCCCGATGGCGGAGTGATCCTGACCGGCTACATCGGCAGCTTCCTGCTCGCCGGCTCATACCTGGCGATCACGAACCTGACGTCGTGCATAACCCGGAACCAGGTGGTCAGCTTCATCACGTCGGTCGTGGCCTGCTTGTTCCTCGTCCTGGCGGGGTGGCCGCCGGTGACAAACATGGTGGTCAACTGGGCCCCCAACTGGCTTGTTGAAGCCGTGGCGGGATTCAGCGTGATGCCGCATTACGATGGGCTGCAGCGCGGCGTAATCGACACACGGGATCTGATCTATTTCGCCTCGATCATTTTCTTCGCGCTGTTTGGCACCGGGGTGATACTCCGCAGCCGACGGGCAGCCTGATCGGCCAGAGGGACTTACACGGGACACAAGGAGATTTTGAATATGGACAAACCCAAGAGATTTGCGGAAACGTACCTCTATTCCTCGGTGGGTATCGCCGGGATGGCTGTGCTGCTGATCGCGATCAACGTGATCTCGTCCGCCATACACGGTCGGTTGGACTTCACCGAAGAGAAACTGCACACACTATCGGACGGCACCAAGGCCATACTCAAAGCCATGGACACCGAAGTGGTCATCCGCTTCTACTACAGCAAAGACGCACAGCAGATGCCCATGTATCTGAAGAACTACGCGCGTCGAGCAGACGACCTGCTCAAGGAATACGCCCAGATCGCCGGCGGAAACATCACGATTGTCAGGAAGAACCCCACGCCTGATTCGGACGAGGAAGACTCCGCCAACATGGACGGCGTCTTCGGCCAGCAAATCGGCATGACCGGCGACCGGATCTACCTGGGACTCGCGGTGAGCTGCCTGGACGAGACGGTCAGCATTCCGTTCCTCTCGCCTGACCGGGAGGACTTGTTGGAGTACGACGTGTCCCGAGCGGTCTATCGCGTGCTGCACCCGGACAAGCCCGTGCTCGGAATCATGAGCAGTTTGCCTGTGTTCGGTCAGCCGCCCAACCCCATGATGATGAGGCAGATGCCCCAGCAGAACCAACGTCCCTGGCTTTTCATCAACGAGCTCAAGCGCGACTTCGACGTACGCGAAGTCCAGACGAGCGCCGAGGAGATCGACTCCGATGTCAATCTGCTCATCCTGATCCATCCCAAGGAACTCTCGGACAAGACGCTGTTCGCCATCGACCAGTTCGTGCTCGGCGGGGGACGTGTTCTCGCCTTCATGGATGCCTCCAGTACGCAGGACCAGCAACGGCAGCCGATGGGTGGGATGCAGATGCCCATGCCCGGCGGACCGTCCGACCTCGGCGTCCTGATGGAGACGTGGGGAATCGAGTTCGTCGGCGACAAGGTCCTTGGCGATCTGACGTACAAGACAACCATCCGCCGCCAGGACGGTCAGCCACAGGACCTCCCGACAGTGCTGTCGCTGAACCAAGACGCCCTGGACGGGGACGACCCGAGCACAAGTCAGTTGAACAACCTGATTTTCCCATTCCCCGGTGTGTTCAAGGGGAGTCCGGCCGAAGGTCTGACCAAGACGGACCTGATCTGGTCCAGCGAGGAGTGCCAGTTGGTGGACAGGTTCATGGCTCAGTTCCCGGGCGACAGCTTTACCAAGAAGTTCAAAGCCGAAGACGTGAAACAGATCCTCGCGCTGCGTCTGTCCGGCAAATTCAAGACCGCCTTCCCGGATGGTCGTCCCGACGACAGTGGTGATGACGAGGACAAGGACAAGGAGGACGAGAAGGCCGACGCCGACTTCCTGAGAGAAGGGGAGGATGGCATCGTGGTCCTGGTCGCTGACTCCGACCTACTGTACGACGATTTCTGCGTCCAGCATCGGCAGTCCCTGTTCGGACGTGTGGCCGTCCCGATCAGCGACAACCTGAGCCTCGTTCAGAACCTGGCCGAACAGCTGAGTGGTGACAGCAATCTGGTTGGCATCCGCTGCCGCGGCACTATCAAGCGCCCATTCCTGGTCGTCAACAGCATCCAGGCAAAGGCCCAGCAAGAGTACCAGGACAAGATCGTCAAGCTGGAAGATGACCTCTCGGAGATCGAGTCGAAGCTCCGCGACCTTCAGAGCCAGAAGAAACAGGACCAGCAGACCTTCATGTCCCCCGAGGTGCAGGAGGCCATTCGCAAGGCCCAGGAGAAGAAGGCCAAGACGCGCAAGGACCTGAAGGAAACGCGCAAACAACTGCGGCGCGACATTGATGCGCTCGAAAACGGGCTGAAGTGGATAAACATCCTGTTGATGCCCGCTATCGTCAGCCTAGGCGGAATCGCCTTTTCGATTGCCAGACGCAGGAGGATGCAGAGCAGATGAACAAGAAGCAACTCGTCACACTTCTCATCGTTGTTATCGTGATGGCAATCGCCGGCACTGTGGTGCGGCGTGCCCAAGTAGACTCATGGAATCAGGGGGAAGCAGGTTCGCAGGAGCTGGTGCTTCCGGATTTTCCCGCGAACGATGTCGTAAAGGTCGTAATCACGGACAAGGAGGGCACGGCCACTCTGACCAAGAAAGATGGAAAGTGGATTGTGCTTGAGCGGCACGACTACCCCGCGGACTACGAGAAGCTGGGGGGACTGGTGCACGATTTGCTGGAACTGCGGATCACGCAAGTCGTCAAGGCCGGCAAGTCGCAGTACGGACGGCTCGACCTTCTCCCGCCCTCCGAGGAAGGGGAGACGGGCACCGAGCTCGCCTTCTTCGATGCGTCGGACAAGAAGATCGCCTCGCTCCTGCTCGGCAAAGAGCACCAGAAGAAGAGTGAGGACGACTCCGGCATGGGCGGAATGGGAGGCATGGGCGGCGGATGGCCGGACGGCCGGTTCATCCTCGCCGAGGACAATTCATCCTCGCCGAGGACAAGGCTGGCAAAGAGCGCGTGGTGGTCGTAAACGAGACGTTCAGTTCCGTCGAGCCCAAGGCCAAGAGCTGGCTGGACAAAGAGTTCATCAAGATCAAGGATGTCAAGTGGGCAACGTTGTCCGAAGGCGACGCCGAGCTCTGGAAGCTTGAGCAGAAAGAGGATGACAAGACGAAGCTGACGCTCGTCGGGCTGAAAGAGGGTGAAGAACTCGAGACCGGCAAGATCAGCAGCGTGAAGACCGCTTTCTCCTACGCCCGGTTCGAGGATGTGGCTGGTCCCGATGCAGCCGCGGAAGAAACGGGCATGGACAATCCGAAGGTCTTCCGCACCGAGGACGGTGAAGGCGTCACCTACGAGCTGAGGATTGGCAAGAAGAAGGGCAGCGAGTACCATGTCGCCGTCGCCATCCCCGAGTTCAAGCTCCCGGATGCAGCCGAGGCCAAAGAAGACGAATCCGAAGAGGACAGGGCCAAGCGCGAGAAGGAGCACAAAGAGAAGTGTGACGAACTGACCAAGAAGGTCAAGGAACTCCGCGAGCGCCTCGATGGCTGGGTCTACCTCATGCCGTCATACAGCGTCGAATACGTCCTGAAAGAGCGTTCCGACTTCATCAAAGAGAAGAAGGAAGAAGAGAAGAAGGACGACGACAAGGCCGATACCGAGAAGGAGGATGGGCCAGCTGGCGACGAGGACGCCGGTACTGCCGACAAGCCAGCGGTCGCCCCCCCTCCCCCGCCTCCCACGCCTGAGAACACGGAGGCCGCCGTGGAGGCCAAGGAGGGCGACGCGGAATAGACCGCGCTTGACGGCACTGTCCTGCACAACGCCGTATCAGTACAGCCGACCCCCTCGGGTCGGCTGCACTTTTTGACCCGACATTCGGCATTCACGGAGAATACCATGTCCCCAGCACTCGTTGTACTCGCAGCCGGGATTGGCAGTCGTTACGGTGGCCTGAAGCAGATCGATCCCGTGGGGACCGACGGCGAGTTTGTCCTGGACTACTCGGTCTATGACGCGTGGCAGGCGGGTTTCGGCAAGGTCGTGTTCGTCATCCGCCCCGAGTTGGAGGAGCCACTTCGGGACCATTTTGCGCCAGTCGGAGATCGCCTGGAGATGGCCTGCGAGTACCAGGAGCTTATAGACGTGCCGGCCGGCTTCACGGTGCCGCCGACGCGGGAGAAGCCCTGGGGGACAGGACATGCCATCCGCGCGGCCCGGAACAGCGTCCACGGCCCGTTCGCCGTCATCAATGCCGACGACTTCTACGGACGCCGCTCTTTCCGCTTGCTGGCCGACTTCCTGGCCATGTTGCCCGAGGGAGGCGATCAGGGAACGGCGCAGTTCTGTCTTGTCGCTTTCGAGCTCCGCAAGACGCTCTCGCGTCACGGCAGCGTGGCCCGCGGCGTCTGTACGGTCGACGCAGACTCCTGCCTGGCCGGAGTCTGCGAGACGGTCGGAATCGAGGACAGTGGCGACGGCAACGGCCGCGTCCGTGGCGAGGACGGCCAGTGGCGGTCGCTCCCCGGTACCACACCGGTATCCATGAATCTCTGGGGGTTCACTCCGGCGCTGTTCGACCACCTGGACTCGCAGTTCGCCGACTTCCTGGCTGAACGCGGCTCGGAACCAAAGGCCGAGTTCTACATTCCTACCGTTGTCGACCGCCTCATCGCCGAGGGCAAGGTCACTGCCAACGTCCTCCACACACCGGAGCAGTGGCTCGGAATGACCTATCGCGAAGATCGCAAAGCCGTGACCGACGGCATTGCGGCACTGACCGACGCTGGCGTATACCCTCACGGCCTCTGGCGCTGAGGAAGTGCATTCCCGGCTTCGCTGCCGGAAATGTCCCTCCAGGAAAGCCCGGCCAGTCCACCCCGTTCGCCGCGCGGTGACTGCCCGCCTTGCGGATCCCGCACGGATTTGCTGCGTGAAAACACGGGTTCCGGCTGGTCAGGCGGCCCGGTCGAGGGTAGATTTATAGGTTCTGTTTCAATCGAGGAACTAAGCATGGCGAGTCAAATGATAGAGATCAGGTGGCACGGTCGAGGCGGCCAGGGGACCAAGACGGCGGCGCAGCTCGTTGCGCAGGTCGCATTGGAGGAGGGACGATTCAGCCAGGGCTTCCCTGAGTACGGCCCTGAGCGCATGGGGGCACCGATCAGGGGATTCACACGGATCAGCGATCAGCCGATCAGGCTCCATTGCCGGATAGAACGTCCCGGCGTGGTTGTGATCCTCGACGACTCGTTGGTCAGTACCCCGGCAGTGAACGAAGCCACGGACGGCGACACGGTTTTTGTGATCAACACAGCATCGAGCCCCGAGGCGATGCGCAGGAAGCTCGCCGTCAACGGCAACTCGATCTACTGCGTGGACGCCACCGGGATCTCGATAGACGAACTGGGTCGCCCGATTCCGAACACGCCGATGATCGGTGCTTTGATCCGGGCGACCGACTGCGTCTCACTCGACACGATCAGCACTGACCTGCGCAAGAAGTTCCTGAAGAAGTTTGGTGAACGCGTTGCGGAAGGCAATGTCAGAGCCGTGAAGCGGGCATACGAAGAAGTGAGGACATGATGGAACGACTACCGACTTGGCGCGAGATGCCGATCGCCGGGATTGTCGTGGAGCCCGGCAACAGCGTTGAATACGAGACGGGGAGCTGGCGTACGTTCAAGCCAGTCCATTCTCCGGAACGTTGCGTGAGCTGCCTGCGGTGCTGGGCTCTCTGCCCTGACTGCGCGGTCCGGGTCGAGGACGGGAAAGTCGTCGGCTACGACTACGATCACTGCAAGGGATGTGGTATCTGTGCCCGCGAGTGCCCGCCGAAATGTCACGCTATCGAGATGGTGCTGGACCGGGACGACGAGGACTAGGGGAACGGAGAAAGACATGTCGAAACGAGTTGCCCTCACCGGGAACGAAGCAGGGGCGGAAGCCCTGAAGGACGTCAATCCCGACGTCGCGACCGTGTTCCCCATTACTCCTCAAACGGAGCTGATGCACCGATTCTCGTCGTTCGTACACGACGGCGTGGTGGATACCGAGCTGGTACACGTGGAGTCGGAGCACAGCGCCCAAAGCGCCTGCTTCGGGTCGGCAGCAGCCGGAGCCAGAACGGTTACCGCAACATCTTCGCAGGGGCTCATGCTGATGGCCGAGGTGTGTGCTATCACCGCGTCGACGCGGCTGCCGGTGGTCATGCCCGTTGTCAACCGCGCCATCAGCGCGCCGATCAACATCCACTGCGACCACAGCGACAGCATGTTCTGCCGGGACGCCGGCTGGATCCAGATCTACAGCGAAGATTCTCAGGAAGCATACGACAACATCATCCAGGCGTTCAGGATAGGTGAGCACAAAGACGTGTTGCTTCCCGTCATGGTCTGCATGGACGGCTTCATCACCAGCCACACCATGGAGGCGTTGGAAGTAATCGGCCCAGAGGCAGCTCGGGCGTTTGTCGGCGAGTACGATCCGGCGTTCAGTCTGCTCGACCCGGAGACGCGCATTTCCATAGGCCTGTTGCACATGGCAGACACCTACTTCGAGTGCAAGCGCCAGCAGATTGCTGCGATGGACGCTGCGCGCCAGGTGATCCTCGATGTGGGACGCGACTACGGTGAGATCAGCGGACGATCCTATGGGCATATCGAGGAGTACAAGCTGGACGATGCCGAAGTTGCGATCCTCGCACTCGGTTCGACGTGCGGCACGGCCAAAGACGCGGCCGACCGTGCTCGCGAACGCGGAATCAAGGCAGGAGTCATCAAACTCCGGACCTTCAGGCCGTTCCCCGGCGACCTGTTGGCAGAGACCATCAAGCGCGTCGGCGCCGTGGGCGTTATGGACCGCTCGATTTCGTTCGGTCTCCAAGGCGGCCCCGTGTTTGCCGAGACACGCTCGTTTGTGAACGATCCCACCGTGCCCCTTATCAGCTACGTCTACGGCATCGGCGGACGTGACATCAACGCAACCGAGATCGAGAGCATCTTCGACGAGCTTTCCGACGCCCGGAAATCCGGCTCGGTCGGTGAAGTGTTCCGGTTCATCGGACTGCGGGAGTAGAAGATATGGCAATCAACCTGAAGAAGATGTCGGCCAATCCCGAGCTACTTGTCGGCGGCCACCGAGCCTGTGCCGGC
>JGI11705J14877_10001688_pt1 | contig 12407 bp, 2 predicted proteins | sample Etolaghawater15m_FD_14877 | JGI IMG/M metagenome (IMG submission 14877) | reverse complement strand
ATTGGAGATATCTCTCAGGCTGACATCTCCTACCACATGGACAGTAGAAGGATCTAGCGCGATTAGTAAATTGTCAGGTATACAGAGCGCTACGACGGGAAATTTTTCTGATCTCGTATTCAAACTGATACGTCCTTATTCGGTGAGAAATAAACCCCTGTGGTTTAGTCAATCACCCAATGATGCTGATACGTCCCTAAGTAATGGCAACTTAGATGATAATAATCAGTCTACCAGCAGCAAGGTATTGATTAATAGCTCTGGTAGTATCTTGCCGTATATCGAGAAGGGCTATTGGTTTACCCGAGCATGGATAGATTCTAGGTGGACTGGTGCTGAACAAACTCTCCTCGTAGCGGATAGCTCGGGTGGTGATCAAAGCATTATTGCCGAAGACTCAAACTTTCGTTGGCAACAACCCCCTTCACCGTTAAGGTCGTATCAGTATAATTGGGGGATTAGATGGGATGGTTATCTTAGGATTACTCCTGGCATCTATGCTTTTCAGGTGCAGACTAATGTACAGGTGAAGATAGACATGGCCATTGCCAGCGATGCCACGTCCTGGGTTGAGGTTTTCAGCGTAGATGGTAATTCCGCTCAGCAATCCGAACAGACTTATCTCTCCAAAGTAACCTTTAACACAGATCAGTTAAGTGATCAATACAAGTATGGTTATAGTGATAATTGGGTGGCTTATGTCCCCATCACTATTAGAATGTATCACGGCGCGACGGATAAGATAGCATTAGATGAGATTGTACCCACCGAACCTAATCTATTTATCAAGACGACTTCGGTCTCAAGTGCTATTAATTTCTATAGCGAAGAGCATATTGTAGATATTGACGGCTCTGGTAATGTTGCTGGCACCACAATAGATCAGGTTATTAATATCCTTGAAGATTCCGATGCCTCAGTGTCATACTCCCTAATCGCTAGTGGCAGTGATATACTCGCTTCGCCCATCATCATCGATTTGTCTACTAATGGCACTAATGTGACGACAACGGATACTGTCGCTGCGGGAACTTATACTCTGAGAATATCACCAGAATTTAATGATAATCTTACTGCGCTGTGGAAAGGTCGTATAGCCTCGCCTGATGAGGCTTACATCTCCTACCTCGATCTCACGGACGGCTCTCACGAGCCTGATATACAAAGAGTAGGTTTTGATACCAGACCTACATGGTGGAAAGTCTCAGAGGGACACCCCTATGATACCGACCCCAACGCTGTTGACGGAGATAACACCCCTCTCGATGGTTTTCTTGAAAACGATTTCAATTCTTCGCTGAGATCACCCGCCCTAGGGCTCGGCTTATACGGTGATGGGGGCACATCGCTTACGGGGACGGTAGGAATCAGCGGGGATACGATGACCGGGACCGGTACGGTTTTTAACAGCGAACTCGCTGTAGGCGATGTTGTAGACGTAGCGGCAGGGGAAAAGTATATCATTGAAGAGATTGTCAGCGATACTTCGGCTAAGGTTTCTCCAAATAACAGAGTAGTTAACCCCGGAGCTGCTATTGAGAAGCATACATACTCTTCGCGCCCTAACATTATTCTCGGAGAAACTAGATACTCCAGCTCTGAAGAACTTGGTTCGAATTATATAGGATTGCGCATGGTTCCTAACCAATTGGGCGAAGCGGGTAAACTAAACTTTAACGCCGTCCCCATCAACAGCGCCATGTACGAAGACACCGATCTCTTAGGTGCGGACGACCTGGGTGGAAGTCCTAATCACGAAACTGTTGCCAGCGGCAAGGTGTCACCAAACAGCATTAGATTATATATTAGTAAAGTAACTGATACGGAGGACCCCAGGTATAATAAATTTTATACCGTAGACATGTACGACGAGCTGGCAGTTTTACCTGGCACCGGATCGGCCGGAGTCGTTTACTACGCAGTGAGTGAAGATAAGTATTATGAGTGGAACGGCTTGAGTTACGATGAAATCGCATCGCCCTCTAGCGATGACCCGACCGGGTACGGATTGCCAGCATTTTCAGACGGTGCGTGGCTATCTCCGATTAATATATCGGTGACCAGAGTCGCTGATGACTCTGGATTCACGACTAACGTCAACTCCCTGAAGGCTATCTTAGTTGTTACTGTAGAGAGATATGAAGACATTGACAATGAAGACATTGACAATAATGTCAGCCTTATCCAGATATCTACTACCCAGGGGACTCTGCAGGTGGGAGGAGCGGATATCAATAGCTTTAGCGGTAAATATATAGAGTATTACACAGAAGAAAATGCTACGTACAACTATCTCCTCGTCGATAGTGGTGAATCGATGGCATTTGCCGACGTTCTCAAGATCACCTATAATGGTGGTAGTCTCAGCGGTAGCCTTAGTGAGATACCTAGACCCGCGTCGGCCCGGGTAACTCCATTCGGATTTGACCCTGAGTCGAGTGCAGAGATATGCTATCCCCCCTACGCCATATCAAATCCCCTGCTATCCGCCATAGCGATATCAGACCTCAATCTCTATGATGCCGGGAATACAAAGGGGCAGTATGACGTGTTCTGGGGAGACCCGAATATATTAGAGCTTGGTGGTAAAACTTTAACGGTGACCGAAAAGCTCGAGTTCAAAGAATCTAATGGCAGTGCTGTGGAATCTCTAGGAGATGATGGCCTAGATCTGGGGGTAGAGATAGCCTTCGCTGATTATACCCATAGACTAAAAATAGACCTGCCCGTGGACTCCACGGATTTTGATGAGGACCAACTGATTCACATTGGTAATCAGGAAGAAGTTAAAGATTCCTATTACGCATATGTCAAGCTAGATAGCTAGGAATTTAGCGTCTTTGACCGCGTTGCCATCTAGATAGGAGAATAGTGGCCAAGATGTCACTGTGTAGTCGACCGCAGTCTTTATTGTCTCCGTAGTTAGAGTCCTGTGAAAAACAAATCCACCGTTGTCAGGGTCGGTGCTAGGGGTTATATTTTGTACGAGAGTAGATAGAGTCGTATTAAACCCTTTGATATAGGGGAAATCAGTGGGTTCTCCGGGCTTGTAGTAAGCCGTGCTTATGCTATAACGATAATCACTCGCTGCTATTAGGCTCCCACTTATATCGTAAATAGCTGGGCTTAGATACTGCTTACCATTACGACTCATAAACGGCTTATCGTCACTACTAAATACTCTACGGTATTTATCCCCCGACCATAACCATATGCCTGGTATATTCTGCCCGAAGTATGTAGTCTGCCCGACTCCAGTAAGAGAGCTTAGTTCGAAAAAGTTAACTCCTTGCCGAACTGTAACATCGCCGGAGGTGGTGGCACTTTGTCCCGATGTGACCGTGAACTCATCGGTAGAATCAGTAGCTATTTCATATCTACCATCTGTCGCTGTACCAGTAGAGAAGAAAAGGTTTACCTTTTCTCCAGCAGACAGTCCATGGCCAGTTGAAGACACGGTTATCGTCGTACCTGATTGGGAATAAGTGGCCGAGCTATCTTCAAACAGTGGTTGATCAAGAACACTATCGGGATCTCTAAAGACAATTCGATGGTTAGTATTTATATTTCTCCCCTCGATGATATTGTAACTCGTGCCGAGATTATTTAAAGATTCCGAAGGTAACCTTACATTCTGTACGAAATACTTAAACCCGTCCTTCAGTTCTTCCACGGAGTCTGATAAGCCCCGTATAGTATTTCCAACACTCTCCCCTGTGGCATAGTTATCGGAGTAAGAAAAGAAACTAGATGATCCGTCTAAGTTGTAGAGTTGAGATAGATTTCTAGAGGAGATTTCATCTCTCCTTCTAATGATCATAGACGGTTCTTCTTGAGCAGGTATTAACTGTAGAGAGTCGTAAGATGTTCCGAGATACAGATATTCTGATACTCTATCGTCGTAGAGAAAGAACCCATTGTTTCCAGAAAATCTAACCCTATAGGTATATCTCTCATTCTTTAGTAATGCCTTTACCGAAGGTTTCCCCGACACATAGGGATCTTGAACTAGCGAGCAGTTTGGTATTGTTACCTTTACACTACCAGAAGTACTTATATTCTGACTGGACTGAACGGTAAACGTATTGCTGTCGGTGACAGTAACCGTCGAAGTCAGGTCAGTAGACTCCCCCGATGTGAAGTCTAGAGACACTTGGTCGTCATCAGACAAGCCATGGTCGCTTAGGGTAACAGTGACCGTGTTGCCAGATTGGCTGTAAGTACCACCTGATCTAGTGGCGTCCTCGGTGTATAGTAGACATCCATCTTCCGAAGGGATATCATCTCCACCGCAGCCAGGGATTATCTCCAAAGGTTCTTGGTCTATATACCCCGTGCCCGGGGTTACGACTACCACACCGACTGATCTGTCTATCGAGCCATCCTGGGAGACAGTAATTTTTACCCTGCCGCTATCCGATCCTGACTCTTCACCTCTTACTCTAACATCTATCTGAGCGGGAAGAGTTATTTCATTTCCATCTAAGTCTAGGATTTTATAATTTTCTCCGGTACCTAGTACAGAAACATTTACTATAGATCCGTTTACAGATACTTTTACCGATGACTCTAGACCAGAAGGTACCTTGTCGAACCAGACTAGATTGTTATCGGAGAAAGTATAAACCTCTTGAAGCGAACTTTCATCGCCACTAGGTTGCCCCTGGGTAAGTATTTTTGTTCGCAAAATAACATTGCCCTGAGCATCGGTGATGGGGTCGTTTATAAGGCCGTAGATCTGATTAGAAGACTCCGTGCTAGCAGAGTATATAATCGATTCTAGTCGATTAGAGAAAGCGAAAAGGAGCAGGTCTTGTTGGACCTGGGGGGCATAGAGTTTTTGTAGGGCATCAGTAGCGTTGAGACCCTCTTCTGACAGGTTAAATCCAGTAAATAATCCAGCAGCCATAGTTTTAGGTGATTAGTTTTAGAACTTGATTCTGGTTATTTTTCCAGCAAGAGCCAGAACCGACAGTTCCTGGACAGGAGGCCAAAGCGTTTAATCCAGTTTCCGTGATAGAAGCGTCTCTAGTGGTGGAGTTAAGGAATTCCACTGAGACGGGTATTGGAGAGGTACTAGGAGAGATGTAAGTAAACCCTAAATCTACTTTGATACCTGAAAGATTTTTAAACTGTGGACCCAAAGAATCCTCAGTAGAAACCTGAGTCTCTGTTTTTTTAGTCTTGTAGTAAGTTCCTGACTCTAATTGTCCCGGAACAGACAAGCTCTGATTACCTTGTGAGACATATGTTTTTATGGGTAACCCTGCTTCAGTAGTTATTTCTACCTCATTAAAGACTTCGAACTGTTCGTTTCTAAATAACGCAACAACAACATCCGGACCGGGTGATGTTGTAGTTGGGAATATCTCATTTTGGGTATAGTTACTATACTTGTTGTTCCCATCTAACTTGTTGCCAGCTAATTTAACGAGGCAGTTATTAAAACTTGTACTCGAATCGAGAGATACTACTTCGTTGATGATAACCTTTATAACGGTTATCGGGAAGTTATTATTAGAGAGGTCTACCGTAATTTTTCTATTATTCCCGCTAAATATTTTACCCAGAGTGCCGCTAGAATAACTGGACAGCAGGTTATTTTGTAGCATAATAGCAGCGTAGGTAGTATCGACGACTTTAGAGAAACCGATGTTGGTCGTTTCGGTATCAGGCAGGATAGACAGTGTACCAGATAGTCGGCAATTTGCAGCTCTAAATTGTTTAAGTTCAGAAAATCCGCTATTAAACCAGCCTGAAATATCTACAGTTTGTCTGTGAAAATACAGAGTGCTAGGCAGAGAACCTGGTATAGAGTTAGTGATAATAATTTCCGTGTCGGACACTGACATCACAGTGGCTAAAGTGTCCCCGCTTGCATTTTTTACCAGATCATTAACCATAACCTTTTGCTTAAGCGCAGTGCCACCTGTTAATTTGTGCACCTTGTCATCTTCCTCATCGGTCGAAGAGGGCGTCAGGGTGGATAAAGATAAACCGCTGATCGTAGTGGGGGAGTCGGAATCGAAGATACAAGCATCTCGCAGAGAAGACACTGACCAGTCACTCGGATAGGTGCTGGGCAAAGAGTTTCCTATATCGATATATTCTACCTGACTTACAGAGCTACCTTCGAAGGAGGGTAGAATGGACCCCCTGCCCGATGTGTTTTGTGAAAAGGCGGTAATATTTTTTATATCCCTGGAGAAATAATAGTCCGTATCGGACACAGAGAGATTTGATAAGTCGTAGAAATTTGATCTCTCTATTGAGATATTAATTGATTTAGTCTCCGTCTCTTTAAATCTTTTGAGGGGGAATATTGGGAAGCGGCCTGTTAAAGATGTGGAAGAAGTGTTATCCCTTTCAGTCTCTAACCTAACAAGCTCGTATAGATTCTCTAAGTCGTTCTTCCTAAACCTGTAACTATTACTAAAGTTATTAATATAAAAGTTGACAAGCTTATGGTCATCTCCCTCCGACCGACTTGGTGCGAAGTTAGATGGTAGCAAAAAGTCTATCCCATTCTCTGTCACTGGGTCGATCCCATTACAAGCACCTATGTTGATCGTAGTAAGTTGTTTAGTATCGTTTACGGTACCCAAAGAGGCCATAGGACCGTCTGTACTGGATCCGTAGAGGTCCAACCTCCCCAATTTAGGTACCTTTAGGGGATTAGTTTCACTGCCCGTAGCAGCACTGAATTTTGCTCCTCCGCAGTATCCAGAGTTTAGCGAAGTCAAGCTAGTCCACTCTCCGGACTGCAAATCGATAGAGACTTGCGTCCAACGTATATTAATGCTTTGGGTATTAGATCTCCAAACAGACCAGTTAGAGCTGTCGTCAGGGTTGTTAATAAAGCCAGTAATACTATGTGCTGCTCCATATCTCCCGGCAACGTTAAACGATCTAAATTTATAGTAGGAAACATAGCAGCCCCCGTTCACCGTATTATTAGTTACGATGGTTGAGGTGCCGATATCAGTAATAGAACCTGAAGCCCGAGAACCAAAGATGTCGTATGATAAAATATTCCCGTTATTGTTTATCTTAGGCAAACTACCCCAGAGTATGCGATAATTTCTATCGCCATCTTGTCTCCAAGACAATTCTCTGAGGTTGGGGAATACGTCGTCGAGACGAGGGCTGTACCCGTAAAATCTATCACCCAGGTTTAGAGTTTTAAGCGCTGAAAACACCCTGTAATCATAGGAACTTGGGTTGTCAACACTTGAGACTCTCCCCGCAGCGTCTTTTATATAATCTTCGAACAGAGAGTCGTTCCAATCGTCTCCATCTTCGTTAAGGAAGGAACCGGACTTGGGTACGGTAAGATAGCTAACTACGGTGTACAGGGGGTTTTGCCCCGTACCAGAGATATTATTAAAAGTCGCAGAAGAATTCCTAATATCGAACCAGCCCATGGGGCCATTGCGCCACCTATCCCCTGAGTCGGCTAGGTCCAGGATTTCTAGCTTGTCGTCTAGAGTTTTTAACCACAAGGGTAGGATAGTCATCGATCCTCCTGATACCTTAAAGATAGCCAGGTTATCAAATCCCACTAAACCCATATCTTTCTGGTCTGGAAACTCTTTGATATCTATCCCTGAAAACTCTATCCCCCTAACTCTCTGCGGATTAACGTATAAGTAGAGATATAAATCGTAAAGATTCTGAAAACCGGTAGTTGTAATATCAATGGGGACGTCAAATGGTCCAAGAGAACCCGTATTCTGGGTAACCTGCTCGACTGGTAAGAAATCTACTGGCACTGAGTTTGGTCGTTGTTGAGCGGGTTGGATTTGAAAACCATAGAAATAAGGGGCAGCAGAGTCAGTGAAGTATAGTTTAATGTTACCTTCAGCCATCCGGCAAAATATACGCAACGGGGTATTTTTTGTGGATAACAACTTAACCGATTCTGTTGTCCCAGTGTCCCCATTGTCAACGTTAAGTGTTATAGCGTGGGTAGGGTTTTCTAAAATCTCTGATTTTTTGAGAAAACTAGTCTTGGGTAAAAAGACTCTGTTGACATGAGAGCGTCTACGTACCCTTATGCCTCCGGAATAGCTAGCGCTAGCAAACCAGCCCACATTAACTCCTGTCCCTTGCTCAGCGTTAAACAGACTGGCTCGAGACGTTGACATAGCAACCTTACGGTTAACACTAGTGCTAAATATACTGCTATTAGTATCTAAAGCTTTCTCTCTATACGTTGCTCCTTGGCATTGTATAGAACCATTAAATATCAGGATGTTATCGGTCTTTACTTGAGAGGACCCTACACTGCCCAATGTGTACTCTGGATTATAGTAGTCCTTGTTAACATATAACCGGGTAGGTATCCGATCTAAAAAGACTTCACTAAGCTGGTTAAGGGAGGGCAATAGGAGCCGGTCTAAACCCGATGCGGACCTTAGGTCTTCTCTAGAGATATCTTCATACAACCCTCTTATGAGGTCGAGAGTTTCCGGCTGAATAAGAATATTTCTAAGCGCATCTCTCTTGTCGGATTGAAAGATCTCGCTTAGGTTTGAAAAACTATCAGATATCAACCCGATATCGGGACGAGAAAACTGACCAAATCCTTGAAAAACCGTCTCGCTCATGTCTGCGCTATTACTACTTAGCTTTCAACGAGATTACTGTTCGTTGTAGTTCAGCGACACATAGATCTCGTTCTCTGTTTCATCGTGATTACCAAGAGATCGAGCTATGAAGAATGTAGCCAGATTACCGTCGTCCTCATTCACAATACTCTCTGCAGACACGTTAAAGATCGTATTAAGATCAATTGATGTCGGGGTATTAGCGGAGACGTAATATGTCGCCAAAGGAGTACCCCCATTGCTGGTCAACCAGCGAATCGGATAGTCTGAGGGGGTGAAAATACCCGCTGAATTGACTCCGCCAGGGGAGAGAAAACTACCACACTTTTTAGGGGATTCGTTTACTGATTTAGTCGGTGCAGTGGAGACACCTTGACTATCTATATGGGTAAAGGTTTTAATCACTTTAACCGGTCCGCCATTACCATTAGTCTCAGTATCTCCAGTGTCGTTGATGGACACTGTACTCCTGTGGGGGGTGAATGGCTTGACATCGATACCGTTAGGTGTTTTCTGCCCTATCCACATTCCGCCAATGCTAGCCCCCTGCCGTCCTTGAATAAAAGCTCTAATGAACGGTACATTGCCCGGTGCAATATCGGAGACAAGAATAGCTTCAGGTTCTAATCTCTTATTCATTCTAGCTATGTAGACTATGTTATAATAGACTGTTACAGCTCCTAAGCTCAACCCCCCTGGCAGGGTTCCAGTAGAGATCGGTAGTACATAGAAAGTGGCGTCGCCAACTGTCAATGTTTGTCCTCCGGAAGTCGACACATTAACCGTAGTGCTACCTTGCACAATAGTAACGGTGTAATTCTCTTCACCTAAGTTGGGCCAGGGAGAATTGAGGTCGCTTACATAGAATATATCGTTGCCGTCATCATCTTTTTCGGAGGCGATTTCAACGCCCTCTCTAAGCTCTCTACCTGCTTTGCAGAATACTCCGCGACAACGTCCGCCATCAGTGCCGGGCACATTGAGTCGATCGTCTCCTCCGAATTCGCTGATATCTTCGTAGTTTCCAAATTCACCCGATTCTAGGTTATAAGTATTAGTTGCTACTAACGGGCTGCTTTCGACGTACAAGGTGTTTTCAGGGTAGTCGAAGGCAAAATCGTAGGGCAAGCCGTCAGCGAAGGTGAGGCCGTCGTAGTTAGCGTTAGCTTTTATGCCCCAGTCAGGAGATGTAGCAGTGGCGTATAGAGTCGCCACGTATTCCGTTTCCGTGCCGTTCCAATCATAATAAGTGTTTTTACTCTGATCGAGGTACAGTGTGCTGGTGTTTCCGGAGTCAGGGAATGAATCGAAGTCAGCATACTCTTCTATCGTTTTACTTGACACGCTCGGCCATGCAAACCCTACCCTAAAAGAACTGCTATGGGGTCCCTCTAGTCCGTCCAGATCACCACCGACCCAGAAGATAAAGAACTCATCGCTCAGGATATCTATGCTGCTAAGAAGTATTTGGTCGCGGCGGAAATAATCAAATTCTATATCGTAGCCTTGTGTGTACGGATCTATGAGAGAGTAAGTGAAGGGGAGATAGACATTATCCGAATTAGGGCTTGGTTCACGGCTAGATAGATACTGTGCTCGGTCTTCCACATCTCTTTGGAGTTTTAAAGATAGTGCGGTGTCAAAGTCTTTATTCGAGGGGAAAAGTCCGAAAAGATCGTCGCCTATGATTCGGACGACTTGGTTACCGATTACAGTCCAATTAGCGCTGTTTGTGGGGTCCCTAAAGGAACCGGCAGAGGGTACGTTATACACCGCTACAGCAGAGAATGTTGATGCGTCGGAGGATGATATCCCCAACGGGCCTGAATCTAGTTGGAAGTAGGGGTCGATTGTAAATTTTCCTTTAAGTCTTCTGCTCTCCGGTAATTCGGTCCAAGAGTAACCCTCTTGATGGCTATAGGCCCACTCTGGGCAGCCCTTCTGCCTAACAATCTTTACTTCACAATCTTGCTGGCTGTAGACATTAAAGTTTTCTGGAAAAATCTCTTTTTTATTATAAATTTCAGTGCCAAACCTGTTTACCAAAAACTGCCTAGGCTTAATACCCATCACAGTCCTCCAGTCAATAGCATTGAGCTGTGTCTTAGAAGCGCTGAATCCCGGGCTAGGTAGATAATTTACCTTAGACTGAGCATTAAGTGAGAATAGGGTTCCCTCATCGTATCCATCAATGTAATACGAAGCGCCGAACTTATGGATATACTGGTCTATACGAATCGCTGAAGAATCTTGGACTAAAAGTCGATACTTGAAGTAGAAGAAGGGATCGCCTAGGCAAGGTCGTCCTAGTTGATTCTCGATAACGAGGGTATGCAGGACTACCCACCTGCACTGATCATTTTCTACGGGTATATAGGCATAGAATCTCGCCCCGATAGCTCCGTACCAGCCAAATTCAATCTTGTACATGGTAACCGTATCAGGGTCTAGGAAATACCCGGTCTTACCTTCGCCGCTAAGCGGATCACCGTTCATGATCTTCTGCTCGATAACCGTCTCGTACTGAACCTGACCGTTACGAGTTACCGTTCTAGTATTCTCTGCATAGTTAGCATCATTGAGGAATTGGGTATCTTCTAGGGGGACTATGGAACGTCTGACTACAGAGAACAGGGATCCGTTGGTGAGACGGAACATGTAAGCGTCGGTGTCGTTTTCAATACCAAACTCCAAGACTGTACCTGGGCCAGCCCCAATCTCGCTTACCTTGGCGCCGTAAGTAAAACCGCTAATCCGTCCCGGTTGATACCGAAACGACCTAATCGACTTAAGAGTGATTTCGCTTCTAACACCCTGAGGGCCACCCGGTCTATTAGTATCTGTAGGGAGATTAATCTGTTCTCCAAAGCTGGCTGATGGCCAGAGGTTGGAGAATACATTGTTATCGGTGTCGGGTACGACAGGGGTATCGAGGATGAAATATGGTAACTTTAGGTCTTTCTCTAGGTCGGTAACAGTAGACTCGTTTTCGTGGATAGTAAATTCCCACTCCTTAAGGTCGCTTCTGATCTCATCCCACCTGAGGCCGTGATACTTTTCCCAGATCTCTGCAGTAGGATTAGTCTTTATCCTAAAGTGTCCACGGTCTTCTGATAATCCTTCGGGATAATATACCCTCGTTGTTGAGAAGAAAAAGCTGTCCCAAGAAACGCTGAGATTGACAGGTAGCACGTTAGTAGATTCATCGATGATTACACTTGCGCTGCCCCATAGCCCCGAAGTAGACCTCCAATTTTCTATTTCAGTACCTGATAGGAAGTTATAAGCTTTCCCGCTAGGGATGATTGGATAATTACTTATCCGTCCGAACCGGAGTTGTTGGATATCGAGCCATAGCTTATCCCAATAGAGTTCGTTAAACTCAAAGGTGCCGTCACCATTATCGATGGGAGGGTATTTCGAGAGAGTAGGTAGCAGGTTGAATTCTTCCCACTGAGCTTGGGAGAAGTTCCGCACCATGTGCCGGAACAAATATAGGGCGACAATGGAGTTTATATACCTGCCCCAGTTTCCATAGTCCTGTGCTTGGCCAGGATTTATAAGCTGATCGGTGATACTTGGCCGAGGGGGAGGTAGGAAAGGTGTTGGGCTAGAAGACAGCACGATGGCCGAGTTTCTCTCGTCCTCATCGAATCGGGTGAAGTAATAGTTTCCTGTAGAACTAGGTCTACGTGTCCACCATTGAAGAGATGCAAAATCTCTAAACCCAGCACTATCTAACTTCCAATCTTTAGGGTCGAGACCGTAGGTCGATACGTTACCGAATATACCCTGCTG
>JGI11705J14877_10001687_pt1 | contig 12410 bp, 14 predicted proteins | sample Etolaghawater15m_FD_14877 | JGI IMG/M metagenome (IMG submission 14877) | reverse complement strand
CAAACACTTCAATGATACTTCGCTCATTAGGTGGTACTGATGCTTATTCATATTTTGATTTATCAGCAGGAACAATAACAGGAAGCACAAGTAACATTATTGATAGCCAAATTGAAGCCGCAGGAAACGGCTTCTACCGATGCTCAATTACATATAATGCCTCAAGCAATACAGGCATTGTTATATATCCTGAAGTTCCATTTACGGGGACATCAGCAGGTAACATAATAATCCAAGACGCTCAGTTAGAACAAGGACTTGTAGCAACGGACTATATTCCTACAACCACCACAACAGAACAAGCGGGAATATTAGAGGATATGCCAAGACTTGACTATTCGGGTGGGGCGAGTTGTCCGAGTCTACTTTTAGAACCTCAGAGAAGTAATGAGTTGGCACATAGTGAATATGCAGGTGCGTTTGGAGCATCTAATGTTAGTGTTACAAATAATACTGAAATTAGTCCACAAGGAGTAAGAAATGCTGCTACGATAGAAGTAACAACTCAAACAGCAGTGCAAGGCATTGCACAAGGGTTTGTTGCAGATGGCTCAAGTTTATATACAATTAGTGCCTATTACAAAAAGACTACAAGTTCAATTAGAGCGCAATTAAAAATTAGGGACTTACTTGGTAGCGGAACTACTTATGGTTTGGTTGATTTTGATTTAAGTAATGCAAATGTTGCATCATCTATTGGTACATATTCAATAACATCATTTAATGAAGATTGGTGGTATGTAGTGGTGACTACATCAACTGCGCCAAGCGCAGGTATAAGAAGGGCTATTGTAAGACTTGATAACAAGCCAGTTGGAACTCAAGTATCAGTATTTGGATTCCAAGTCGAGGCTGGAAGTCACCCAACATCCTACATACCTACCTATGGTTCAAGTGTAACGAGGTCGGCGGATAGTTGTAGTAAGACGGGTATTAGTTCGTTGATTGGGCAAACGGAGGGTACGTTGTTTTTAGATTTTGTATACAATGGAAAGTCAGACTTGATTACTGATAATTTTAATTTAACTCTTGGAACTTGGTCTTCTAATGTTATTACAATAGGTCAGTATAATGCAACTTTGTATGCTCGTATATACGCTTCAAGCGTTATATATTTCAACCAAGACTTTGGTGTAATGACAATTGGTCAAAGATATAAATGTGCTGTTGCGTATGCGAACAATGATGCGGTGTTCTATGTGAATGGTTCTTTAATGGGTAGCGATACAAGTGTAGTAGTACCCGCTACATCAAGTATTTCACTAAATCGTGGGGCATATGAAAATAGTAAACAAATTAACCAAGCCATCCTATTCAAAACCCGACTAACTAACGACGAATTAGCAGCACTAACAACAATATAAAAATGTTCAGAAAATACGAATTTACAAACGAAACAGAAGCCAACACCTTTATTGAGAATTTAGGAGTTGACGAGGAAGGTAACCCATCACATCCTCATAGCATCGTAAGATTGGGTCATATAGTCCTTGAAGATGGCACATACGATAGCGAGGGCGAAGTAATAACCGAACCCGTTCTATCTACCACCTACCATGTTGATGTGTTATGGAAAGGTGATGCCTTAAGTTCTTGGGATTCTAAAATGGTGTGGTGTAAGCCCGTCGGAATACACGTTTTCGGTTCATCTTCTGCAATCGCTGAGTGGACTGAGAAATGTAAAGAGTTGCATCCTGAGTATTTCCCTGAGCCAAGTGAAGAAATTTAAACATTATCTATTATGGCTATTAGCACTACTAAACGAAGCGTCCAAAGGGTAAGAATCGTAGGCAAGAATCTTAAGGATATACTTTTGTATTCGGATTCCTACCTATTCGAGTTGTTCGTTGGGGCTTTGCACTTTTTTATTTTGCCGTTGGCTATCCTCGAAATTGGGTGGTTGTTAGATGTGCAGATTTTAGGGGTGTTGATTGGAGGCTTTCAGTTGTACTCGGTAGGTATGAAAGATATGCGATGTCGTTACTACGCTTGTTTAGCCGCTTTTATTTTAGCCATGATTACGGTTGTTCATTACGCTTTAGTTGGAATGATGGCGGGTTCACAGTTAGGTTGGGCATTGGTTACGCTGATGGCATTTATAAACTTATATCGAACCTTTAACGAGAAGTTACATCGTGGATGAATTATTAAGTAAATACAGCATGGACAATATAGCAAGTATTTTAATAGCAATAGTAGGTGTTCTCGGAGGGGCGGGAGCGTGGCAATACTACGCTAAAAAATTAGAGTTGAAACATCAAAGCAATAAAGACCAGAATAAGGATCAAAACTTGTTTAGGGATCAAATCTTGACTGAGGTTGACAGATTGAAGCAAGACTTGGTTCAAGCTCAAGACAAGGTGCTTACATTGACAGCTGAGGTATCTACGCTTAGAGAGCGTGTTAAAAACCTAGAGAAAGAAAACGATAGATTGAAGTCTAGATAATGGCAAGGAATACCATCAAGGGGAAAAATACTCGTAAGGGCTCAAATAAAGCCACTGGACGTGATTACTCTAAAGAAAAGGGGTATCAGTCCACTCCAGCTAGAAAACGTTACAGAGCGGCTCTAAATAAGGAGGCACGTAAGCGTGGCGAGTACGGCAAGCGCTGGGCGAAGGGGAAAGACCTTAGCCACAAGAAGGATGGGTCTATGACCTTAGAGAGTCGTAAAAAGAATAGAGCTAGAAATGGTTCAAATGGGAAAAGCGCAAGAAAATAAAAAAAAGTGCACAAAATGCGGGGCACTTCTTGATGCCATAATAGGAAACTTTTATAAAGATTCTAGCAAAAAAGACAATCTATCATCATCGTGCGCTGATTGTTGTAGAAAAACAAAGTCAAAAACATACAAGAACGTAATATCTCCAAGGCTTAAAACGGAAAGGGCTATAGCTAGAGAGAGGTACCTTCAATCAGAAGAATATAAACAAAAGAAAGAAGAATCAAAAAGAAAAGTCCTGGAAACAAAAAGAAGGTGGAGGGATAAAAATCGAGAAAAGATAAACGAAAAGGCTAGACTAAGCATTAAAAAGCCAATCTCAGCAGAAAAAAGAAAAGAATACAAGGCAAGGGAATACGAAAAAATAATGTCTTGTCCGTATAGAAAACATATTCATTATATGCGTGTTAGGATTAGGGATATTATAAAGTCAAGTGGAAATGATATTAATTTTTCAATATCTAAGACAATATTGTTTTCAAAAAATGAATTAATCAATCGTTTGGAGTCAATGTTCAAAGAAGGTATGAGTTGGGATAATTATGGTAGAGGTGGATGGCATATTGATCACATAAAACCATTGGCTAGTTTTGATATAACAAAAGAAGAAGAGTTAATAAAGGCCTTTTCTATAGAAAATATACAGCCAATGTTTGAAAGCGAAAATCTATCTAAGGGCAGTCTGTATGATGGATTTAGGTTTAGTCATACAAAAAAGGGTAAACTAGTAAAGGAATCTCAATCTAAAAACAGAGCCCGTAACAGGGGCAAGAAATGAGAGCACTAATACTCGCTATATTATTATCTAGTTGTTCGGCAACATGGCACTTGAATAGAGCCGTAAAGAAGGACCCAAGTATACTGTTAGGGCAAGTTGTTAAGATAGATACGTTTACCGTTAGGGATACGTTTACTTATCATGACACGTTTGTAACTAAGTCAATTGACACTATTACTATCGACACGGGAAGTGTTCAAGTTCGCATCATAAGGGAGCACGACGTTATAAGAACTACCATTACTCAGAAGCCAGACACGGCGTTTATTACCATTGAAAAGCAGCTGCCACCTAGGCTCGTATACAAGGAGCACTGGTTACAGTGGTGGTACCTATTGATTATTTTCGCTATATTTGTGATTATAATCAAATTAAAATGAGTAATATTACTAAAAAAGAATTAGAGACTCTACGCACACTTAATCAATCTATTGCGTCAGAGAAAAACCAAATTTCAGATAATTTTATCAGGGCCATTGCTTCATACCAAAGGGTAATGTCTGCTGCGGGTGACTTAACCAAGTTTAATGCAGAGATAGAGGAGAAGTACGGTCAAGTTGATATTGACATAGAAACAGGAGAATATGTTGTTACGAAAGATAGCAGTGGGCAATGACTATAAGAACTCGATGAACTACCTGGTAGGGCAAAGTATTCTTAATAATCTATACACGATACACGAAATATGTAGAGAGAATGACGGATCTGTATGTATATGGATTCGTAACGAAGAAAAGGGAGAGATAATGCGTTGGAAGATGTTCAGCGCTAATATGCCTATTTCTTTTGAGTACAATATAGACTTTTAATGGAATCGACTTTCTTTTACTTGATAGAGCCCCTAAATGGGGATACTAGGTCTTATGTCACAAATGACGGATTAATTGTTGGTGCTAACCTAGAAGACCACAAGTCTACTCAGAGACTGGCTAAAGTTATTGGGTTGCCTAGGGAGGGAGCTGAGCTTGAGTTAGGTGACACTATTGTGGTACATCATAACACGTTTAGGGAGTACTACGACATGAAGGGACGGCTAAGAAAAAGTGCTAACTTTGTAAAAGATAATCTGTACTTCGTTGAAAAAGAAAGAATCTATATGTACGTCCGAAACGGACAAGAGATGGTCTTTGGTCCTTATGCGTTTGTTAAACCAATCGACAGAGAAGAAGAAGGTTTCCAATATTCGACGAGAGCTGAAAAAGAGCTTATCGGTGAGGTGGCACTTGTCAATGATAGGTACTCCGAACAAGAACAAGTCTTCGAGGGCGATATCGTAACCTTCAGTAAGGACAGCGAATACGAGTTTAAAATAAACGGAGAGCGATTCTATCGTGTCCCTACTAAGAACATAGTTGCTGTATTATGAGTAAAAAGACTAGAGAAGATATTATAAAGGCCGGAGAGATAGCCGTTAAGGAGCTTATACGTGTTGCTAAGGAAGAGATTATTACGGGCGATCCCGAACATGAACTAGCAGCGGATAGATTAAAAAATGCAGCAGCAACTAAAAAGCTTGCTGTGTTTGATGCTTTTGATATTCTCAATAGGATAGAAGAAGAGCGTAATGTTCTTGACAATGTAGTAGTAGACAAGAAAGATGACTCCAAGAAAGGTTTTGCGGAGAAGTTTAGTAAATGAAGAAGTACGCCCTATACCATATCGACGATAAGAAAATCCCCAAAGATGTCATCAAGAAAAAGAACAAGGAGAAGTCATGGGAATATGGCTATGACGAAGAATACGATGTTGTCGTTATATCAAAGGACGGAACGATTGGCCAGGTATATGATATCAATTCTGTTAAGATAGCGCTACCGTCTGCTCCATCGGAAGTTGACGATAGAGGTAGTAGGTGGGCGCCTACTGAATACCCTAGGGAGCTTCAAAGAATCAAGAGCATATTTGACTGGAACAGAAAACCAAAAGAGTTTCAGTCTAAGTGGGTTAGTTTTATAGAAAATGAATTTGATCGTAGAGAGTACGGCTATTGGTTTGTTAATAACGGCGAGCCTTGTTATGTTACTGGTAGCCACTACATGTATCTTCAATGGACGAAAATAGACGTAGGTCTTCCAGACTTCCGTGAGTCCAACCGGATATTCTTTATTTATTACGAGGCGTGCAAGGCCGACAAGAGGTGTTTTGGAATGGTCTACCTAAAGAACAGACGTTCTGGATTCTCTTTTATGAGTGCGGCTGAGATTGTAAACCAAGCAAGTATGTCTAAGGACGCTAGATTTGGAATACTATCTAAGACGGGTGATGACGCAAAGAAGTTGTTCACGGACAAGGTGGTTAATATATCAAATAACTATCCGTTTTTCTTCAAGCCTATACAAGATGGTATGGACCGACCGAAGACGGAGCTTGCGTATCGTGTTCCAGCATCTAAGATTACAAAGAAGAATATGTCCCGTGTGGACGACGAGGACGACATGGACGGGCTGAATACTACCATTGACTGGAAGAATACGGCAGACAACAGCTATGACGGTGAGAAGCTGCGTATGCTGATACATGACGAGAGCGGTAAGTGGATGGTCCCAAATAAGATATTAAACAACTGGCGTGTGACTAAGACGTGTCTGAGATTGGGTAGTAAGATTATTGGTAAGTGTATGATGGGCTCAACGTCCAATGCACTAGACAAGGGTGGAGCTCAGTTCAAGAGTTTGTTCGAGGACTCTAATCCAGGTGAAAGAAACGCCAACGGACAGACAAAGAGCGGCATGTATAATCTGTTTATTCCGATGGAGTGGAATTTTGAGGGATACATAGACGAGTACGGCATGCCTGTGTTCCATACGCCAAAGTCGCCAGTCAAAGGTGTAGACGGAGAAAAAATAAAGATAGGCGTAATAGACTATTGGGAGAACGAGGTAGAGTCATTGAAGTCTGACGCAGATGCATTAAACGAGTTCTATCGTCAGTTTCCTAGAACGGAGTCTCATGCGTTTAGAGACGAGAGTAAGGCAAGTATATTCAACCTTACTAAGATATACCAACAGATAGATTACAATCAATCGCTAATGCGCGATAGAGTGTTGACACGTGGGTACTTTCACTGGAAGGATGGCAAGAAGGACAGCACAGTTGTGTGGACTCCTGACAACAAGGGACGATTCTTGATAAGTTGGTTTCCTCCCGCTCAGATGCAGAATAACGTAATAAAGAGGGGTGATAAGTTTTACCCTGGCAATGAGCATATAGGTAGCTTCGGTTGTGACTCTTATGATATATCTGGTGTAGTTGGCGGTGGTGGATCGAACGGTGCATTGCACGGCATGACTAAGTTCAATATGGACGATGCTCCAAGTAATTTCTTTTTCTTACAGTATGTAGCGAGGCCACAGACGGCTGAGATGTTCTTTGAGGACGTATTGATGGCGTGCTGCTTTTATGGTATGCCAGTGCTTGCGGAGAATAACAAGCCAAGGCTACTGTATCATTTAAAGAACAGAGGTTATAGAGCGTTTTCTATGAACAGGCCAGACAAGGACAAGCATAAGCTGTCCAAAACTGAGAAGGAGTTGGGAGGTATACCAAACAGTAGTGAAGACGTCAAGCAGTCTCATGCTTCTGCTATCGAGACGTATGTAGAAAAGAATGTCGGCATAGACCTTGAGGGCACGTACAGAGACTCCGACGAGATGGGCAATATGTACTTTACTAGGACGCTTGAGGACTGGGCTAGATTTGATATTAATAATCGTACAAAGTTTGACGCTACAATCAGCAGTGGGCTTGCAATTATGGCAAATCAGAAGCACTTGTATATACAGCAAAAGACACAGTCAAAAATAAGTATTAAATTTGCAAAGTACGACAATAAAGGCAACAGCAGCCAAATAATACGATAAATGGATAAAGAAACACTGGTACCATACGTTACCTTCCCAAACAATACTGCCACGGAAGAAGAGAAAGCCTCGATGGAGTATGGTCTAAAAGTGGGCCAGTCTATCCAATACGAGTGGTTTAAACGCTCATCAAATAGCTGTAGATTTTACGATCAGTGGATTGAGTATAATAGACTTAGGCTGTACGCTAGAGGCGAGCAGTCTATAGGAAAGTACAAGAACGAGCTAGCTGTTGATGGTGACTTATCGTATCTTAATTTGAATTGGGAGCCAGTACCAATCATACCAAAGTTTGTTGACATCGTTGTGAACGGAATGTCTAACAGGCTGTATGACGTAAAAGCTCAAGCACAAGACAGACTATCTTCTAAGAAGAGACAAGAATATAGAAGAATGGTTGAGGCTGACATGTTAGCCAAGGACCTATTGACTCAAGTTAAAGATGACTTTGGGGTAGATGCGTTTAACGTAAGTCCAGACGACTTACCAGAGAATAATGACGAGTTGAATCTGTTCATGCAGATTAACTACAAGCCAGGTATTGAGGTTGCTGAAGAGCAAGCCATTAGAACGATACTTAACAACAATCATTACGAAGACATAAAGAGACGCATCGACTATGACCTTACTGTACTTGGCATTGGTATGGCTAAGCACACCTTCAATCCGAATGGAGGTGTCAAGATTGACTATGTTGATCCTGCGAACGTTGTTTATTCATACACCGACTATCCTACGTTTGATGATTGTTTCTACTTTGGTGAGATTAAAAGAGTCCACATATCCGAGGTTAAAAGACTGTATCCATACCTTACTGATGAGGATATCGAAGAAATTTCAAACTATGCTTACAGCTGGTATCAGGATTACGGTGCTATGCGTCCATATACCGATAGTGTCTTCGACAAGGAGATTGTCAATCTTTTATACTTCAATTACAAGACTGATAAAAAGTTTGTCTACAAGAAGAAATACTTGGATAATGGAGGAGAGAGGGTTATTCGTAAGGACGAGAGCTTTAATCCACCGGAAGACGAAGAGGCAAGGTTCGAGAGGGTAGAGAAAACTATTGAGGTATGGTACAAAGGCGTTATGGTCTTAGGTACGCAGAAGTTGTTAGAGTGGGATATGATGAAGAACATGGTACGTCCTAAGTCTTCTTCTCACGTTGCGCTTCCAGAATATGTTGCTGTTGCACCTAGAATGTATCGTGGTGTGATTGAGTCGTTGGTTCGCCGTATGGTTGGATTTGCTGACTTGATTCAGTTGACTCACTTAAAGCTACAGCAAGTGATTGCTCGTATGGTTCCAGACGGTGTGTATATCGACGCTGACGGACTGAATGAGGTTGACCTAGGTAACGGCTCTAACTACAACCCAGAGGAGGCGTTAAAGATGTACTTCCAAACGGGTTCTGTAATTGGACGTAGCTATACACAAGACGGAGAGTTTAATAATGCTAGAGTTCCTATTCAAGAGCTAAACAGTAGCGCTGGTCAAGGAAAGATTTCTAGCTTAGTTAATTCATACAACCACTACCTTAACATGATTCGTGACGTGACGGGTCTTAATGAGGCAAGAGACGGCTCTACGCCTGATCCAAATGCATTGGTAGGGGTGCAAAAATTAGCGGCATTAAATTCTAACACGGCTACTAGACACGTACTNGAGGGAGGCTTATTTGTAACTAAACGATTGGCAGAAGCCATTTCATTGCGTATTTCCGATGTACTAGAGTATTCGGACACTAGAGAGCAGTTGATACATCAGATTGGCTCTCACAGCACTGACATACTAGACGATATTGCAGACCTTTACTTGCATGACTTTGGTGTTCATATTGAGGTTGCTCCAGACGAAGAGGAGAAGGCTCAGATGGAGGCTAACATACAAGTAGCCCTACAGAGAGACCAAATTACCTTAGAAGACGCTATCGACATTCGTGAGTTGAAGAACGTTAAGTTGGCTAACGAGTTGTTGAAGGTTAAGCGTAAGAATAAAGACAAGCAAGACCAAGAAAGAGAGATGCAGAAGATGCAAGCTCAGACCCAGTCTAATATGCAATCTGCTCAAGCTGCTTCACAGTCTAAGATGCAGCAGATACAAATGGAGGCTCAAGCTAAGATGCAAATCAAGAGAGCTGAGGCAGAGTATGATACCATGAAGTTACAGCAAGAGGCTGAGCTTAAGTTGGCATTGATGGACAAGGAGTTCCAGTATCAAATGGCACTAGCTAATGTGAGTGGTGAGACTCAGAAAGAGATAGAAAAAGAGAAGGAGAAGGCTAAGGATGACCGCATTAGTTTACAGAATACTCAGCAGTCTAAGCTTATCGAACAGAGAAAGAAAGATTTACCTCCAGTTAACTTTGAGTCTAACGAAGACAGTTTAGATGGCTTTGACCTAGCCGAGTTTGAACCTAGATAATTATTTATCGTATATTTGCGATGCAAATCAAATAAAATAAAATTATGAGTGAATTTAAAGTACGAGAAGTAAGTGCAGAAGAGGAGAAAAGTGTACAAGAGGTAGAAGAGCAGTTGCTTAACGAACACGAAGAAAAAGTAGGCGCAGAGGATGAAAAACAGGCGCAAACAGAGAGTGTTCAAGAAAACGAGGCGTTCAGTGACAATGAACAGGTTGCTGATACCGAACAAGTTCCCGAACAAGTTTCCGAACTTACAGAGGAAGACGTTCTGTCATTTATTAAAAATAGGTACGATAGGGAAATTGATACCGTTGATCAGTTGTTTGAGGCAAAGGAGTCTGCGCCCGAACTTCCAGAAGACGTGTCAGCATACCTAAAGTACAAACAAGAAACGGGTCGAGGATTCGATGACTTTGTTAAGATTAACAGAGACTTTGATAACGAAGACCCAAATAGGCTACTTCTTGAGTATTATAAGGAGACAAATCCTGGGTTGGACGATGAAGATATTCAGTTCGACATGGAGGATAAGTTTTCTTATGATGAAGAGCTTGATGAGGAAAAAGACATCAAGAAAAAGAAGTTAGCCATGAAACGCGAACTTGCAAAAGCAAAGGACTACTTTGAAAAGCAGAAGGAACAGTATAAGATACCACTTGAGTCAAGAGGTGTTGGAGTTTCAGAGGCTGAAAAAGAGCAGTACGAAGCTTTTAAGAGTCAAGCCCAAAGAGCTAGTGAACTTGAACAAGAGCAGTCCAAGAGGTCTGAGTTCTACCGGAGTAAGACATCGGAGTTGTTTAGTGAGGATTTCAAAGGTTTTGAATTTCAAATTGGCGACGAGAAAGTGACTTACAAACCAGCAGAATCAAAGACGTTGTTGGAAAAGCAAACTGACATGAGTCCATTCTTCAACAGTTTTGTTGATGATAGTGGATACATTAAGGATGCCGCTGCTTATCATAGGGCGATGGCTGTAGCGATGAATCCAGATGCGATGGCTAAATTCTTCTACGAGAAGGGTAAAGCAGAAGCCATAGATAGTGTTGCCAAGGAGTCGAAGAATATCGACATGAATGCCAAGGCGGCGCCAGAAATGGGAAGAGCAAAAGGATTTTCAGTGACAGCTTTGGATAGTGGACCTAGCAACCGATTAAGAATAAAAAGTAAAAAATAAAAAAACTAAAAAAACAAAATTATGGCTGGATCTGTACAAGCGAGCCCTGGGTTTAGTTTAACCCCCGCTCCAAGCAAAGTTACCTTGCCGGGTAACTACATTACTGATTTTAACTTCTTAGACCAGTATCTTCCTGATACTTACGAGAAGGAATTCGAACGTTATGGTAACCGTTCTATCGCATCTTTCTTACGTGCGGTAGGGGCTGAGCTACCATCTAACTCTGACCTTATTAAATGGGCAGAGCAAGGACGTCTACACACTCAATACACAGGTATTACCGCTAGTACTTTTACTACTGGTCAGCAGGTGTTTACTATTGCTAATGCAAACTTCCGTGTTGGACAGACTGTTATTTTATCATCTGCTACTGACGATGTAACTAAAAAGGGTATCGTTACTGCTGTAACTGCTAGTAACTTTACAGTTTCTTATTACACCAATGAGGCTAGTGCTCCTTTCACTCCAACTAGTACAACTGACGTTGTTGCGTTTGTTTATGGTTCTGAGTTCAAAAAAGGGACAAGCGGAATGGACGGTGCTTTAGAAGCTGAGTCAAACATCTTTGAAAACAACCCAATTATCATTAAGGACAAGTATGAAGTATCTGGTTCTGACATGGCTCAAATTGGTTGGGTAGAAGTAACTACTGAAAACGGCGCAACTGGTTACCTTTGGTACATCAAGTCTGAGCACGAAACTCGCTTACGTTTCGAAGACTACATGGAGATGTCAATGATTGAAGGCGTTCCTGCTGTTGATGGTGGAGCTAATTCTGCATTTGACCAAGGTTACATTGGAACTGAAGGTATGTTCTACACTATCGAAGATCGTGGAAACGTTTGGGCTGGTGGTAACCCATCAACTCTAGCTGATTTCGATGCTGTTATCGAGCGTTTAGACAAGCAAGGTGCTATTCAAGAGAACGTAATCTTCTTGAATCGTCAGTTCGGTTTTGATATCGACGATATGTTAGCTGCTCAAAATAGCTACGGTTCTGGTGGAACTAGCTACGGTTTGTTCGACAATGACGAGCAAATGGCTTTGAATCTTGGATTCACTGGATTCAAGCGTGGATATGAGTTCTACAAGACTGATTGGAAGTACTTGAACGACGCTACATTGCGTGGTGGTTTGACTGCTGAAGCAATTAACGGAGTTTTGGTGCCAGCTGGTTCTACTACCGTTTACGATCAAGTATTAGGTAAGAACGCTACTCGTCCATTCTTACACGTACGCTACCGTGCTTCTGAAACAGAAGACCGTCGTTACAAGACTTGGATTACTGGTTCTGCTGGTGGTGCAATGACTAGCGACTTAGACGCTATGGAAGTTCACTTCTTGTCTGAGCGTGCATTATGTACTATGGGAGCTAACAACTTCTTCCTATTTAAAGACTAAGTTTAACCCAAGGGGGTGGGAAACTGCCCCCTTATTTTTAATAAATC
>JGI11705J14877_10001686_pt1 | contig 12411 bp, 9 predicted proteins | sample Etolaghawater15m_FD_14877 | JGI IMG/M metagenome (IMG submission 14877) | reverse complement strand
ACTGTACCGCGAGCCGTTTGCATTTCTTCTCGGCTCGGATAAATTTATTGCCGTTCTGCGTCCCCATCGTCTAGAGGCCTAGGACACCGGGTTCTCATCCCGGCAACAGCGGTTCGAATCCGCTTGGGGATGCCATTCTTTTTGCCCGGGTTTCCTGCCCTTGGCAACTCGGAGGTCCTCTCCCGTGCAGCACTCTCTCCCCAGACTATCGTTGGAACAGACCGGACTGGATGTGTCCGCCCTCGGCCTCGGCGGGTTCCACCAGGTCGACGTCGAGCAAGAGACCGTGACCACGGTCTGTAACAACGCCGCTCTGCGGACTCCGCAAGACGAACTCCAGTAGCGGGACCATGTAAGGCACCAAGCCTCCCCGGATAATCCAGTCCCAGGCGAACTCCAGCTTCTTCCACCCCACCGTGTAGGCCCCGTGCCGGAGTGCCGAGCGGATGTTCTGCTTGGCCTGTGTGCTCCGGAGGATGTTGGCCCACGAGTAGAACTGGTCATACGCGCGCCAGTAGCCCGCCTCCAGTTCGGATGCCGTGAGACGAGCAGGTGCGAACACCGAGTGTCGGGTATCGTACCGGTCCCAATCAGTTGTGGTGATGCGCCCCTGCTCGGCCATGCGTCGGTGGAGAGGTGTGCCCGGGTAGGGGGTGAGGATGTGGAACGTCGCGGTCTCGATCCCCTGTTTGACAGCCCACTCGACCGTGCGATCGAACACACTCGCGTCGTCTTCGTCGAAACCGAAGATGAAGCTCCCGTTGATCATCACGCCCAGCTCACGCAAACGGGCCACAGCCTGGTCGTAGTCGCGGCCCAGGTTGTGACGTTTGTGCTGGTTTCGAAGACTGGCCGCGTTGAGCGTCTCGAAACCGATGAACAGACTGCGGAGTCCGCAGTCAGCCGCTTCCCGGACCAGGCGGTCCCCGAGAACGGCAGACACTGTGCCGGCCCCCTGCCAGACCTTGCCCATCCCTTTCATGCCGTCGAACAGTGCAGTGGCGAAGGAGGGGTTGGCGAACAGGTTGTCGTCCAGGAAGAACACGTGCCTCCCCGGCATGCTCTCGACCTGCGCCAGGGCGCGGTCGACTGTCTGGGTATAGAACGACTTCCCCCCGGCGAAGAAGTTGGTCTTGTAGCAGAAATCACACGAGTGAGCGCATCCTCTGGAGACGACAAGGGAGTTGGGACACAGGTACCGGTTGCGGCGCAGGAGATCGCGGCGCGGCGGGGGGACGTGCTCCAGGCTGTGGGCGATGGACCGGTACACGAAACGCGGTCTGCCGGTCCGGAAGTCCCCGAGGAAGGCGGGCCACGCGTCCTCGGCGGGGCCTATCACAATGGTGTCCGCGTGCTTGGCGGCCTCTTGAGGCAACGCGGTGACGTGCAATCCGCCCAGCACAACGTAGCTTCCGCGCGCCCTGTACAGATCCGCCAGCTCGTAGGCCCGTCGTGCGTTGGTGATGTAGACCTGTATGCCGACCAGGTCGGGCGCGTCGTCGAGTGTCAAGCGCTCGACGTGTTCGTCCTCAATGCGGACATCGTCCGTATCGTGCAGAAACCCCGCCAGTGTTGCCAGTCCCAGAGGCGGGAAGAGCGAGTACTTGATCGCTCGGTAGTGGGGATCCGACGCTTCGAGCAACGCGGGCAGGACGAGTTTCACCTTCACTATCGGACTCCCTATGGCAGACGCTTTGCACTGCAAAGTGAAAGAACCAAAAGAAAAGGGCTTCGGAAGGGAGTCGAGCGCCGACCGTGCCCTCTGTCTTACACAACCCCACAATATCACACAACAAGTCCTTTGCAAGGCAAAGTGCATGAATCAACCTCATCCGACGCTGTAAGCTCGGCCCGTTGCGATCAAGGCTCGGGGGACGTGAGGCCTTCGCGGATGGCGTACTTGGTGAGGGCGGCGACGCTGCGCAGTTTGAGCTTCTTCATGATGTGCCGCCGATGCGTTTCCACCGTCTTCACGCTCACATAAAGGCTCTCGGCAATCGCCCTGGTGGACTTCCCTTCCGCGAGTTGCTGCAGCACCTCTCGTTCGCGCTCGGTCAGTTGGGAGTAGGCTGTATTCCCCCTTTCCGTATCCCGGTGGATTGCCGCGGCAACAACTGTATCGGCGATGGCCGGGCTGAGGTAGATGCGACCACAGACAACTGCCCGGATGGCTTGGGCGAGTTCTTCGAACGCCGAGTCCTTGAGGAGGTATCCGGCTGCGCCGGCTCGGAGCATCTCCGTCACGTACCGGCGATCGGAGTGCATGGAGAGGCCGATCACCTTTACATTGGGAGCGATGGCCGAGATCTGCCGAGCGGCCTCGATGCCGTTGAGGTCGGGCATGCCGATGTCCATCACCACGATGTCCGGAGACAAGCGTGTTGCCATCGCAACCGCCTCCAGACCGGTCTCCGCGTCTCCTATGACACTCATGCCGCGCTCGCGCTCGATCAGCACGCGCAGGCCGTCGCGGATGATCTTGTGGTCGTCGGCGAGCAGGATCTTCGTCATTGTCCGCTCCTCCCTTGGCCTGCGTCCAGGGGACACACCAGTCGCACTGTGGTGCCCTTCCCGGGTTGCGAGGCTATGTCCACTCGACCGCCGATGTGCCGCATCCGCTCCCGGATGCTGAACAGGCCGAAGCTGTGTGTCTCGGCCGCGTCCCTTTGCAGGGCGGACACATCGAAGCCAGCGCCGTCGTCTGCCACCATGATTTCGAGCTCATGCCGGCGGCTGCGCACGGACAACGTCAGACGATCCGCACCGGCGTGCTTCGCAGCATTCGTGAGCAGCTCCTGCGTGGACCGGAACATGAGGATGCTGCCGGTCTCGTCCAGCCCGGCGATGTCGCCGTCACTGCTGAACTCGCATCGTATACCGTGCTGCTGCTCAAAGTGGCTGCCTAGCCACTCGACAGCGGCTTCGAGTCCGAGATCGTAGAGAATCGGTGGACTGAGCTCGAAGCTGAGCGTGCGGACGCGCTGCACAGCGTCGGCGAACAGGTCAAGCACCTCCGTGTGAGCCTGGCGTCCCTCCTCCGTACTGAGGGCCCGCCGCAACGCTCCGAGCCTCATCTTGGCGACGGCCAGCGTCTGACCGACGTGGTCGTGCAGGTCGGTTGCCAGGCGTCGTCGCTCGCGTTCTTCCGTGAGCGAGAGCTCAGACGCGAGCGCCCGCAACTCGCCTTGGTGGTGGGCCAGCTCGGCCTGTATACGCTTCTCCTCCGTCATGTCCACCATCAAGCCCCGCACGCCCACGGTCTTGCCGCTGTGAACCACAGGGACGGAAAACACGCGGACCGGGAACGTGTCGCCGTTCTTGCGCATGGCCGTATACTCGTTGGTGCCCAGTTCCTCGCCTGCGATCCGGCGTCGGATATTCTCGCCTGCGCGCTCCAAATCGTGAGGAGCGACCACGTTGAGGACGCTTACGCCGGCCTCGAAATCCTGCGCGGAGTAGCCGAACATGTCGAGGGCGCTACGGTTTACGAACGTCAGTTTCCCTTTCGTGTCCATCTCGAACACGGTTTGAGGGAGCAGCTCGGCCAGCTCCCGGTAGCGCTCTTCGCTTTCGCGCAACGCGTCCATGGTCTGGAGTCGAACGATTGCCCCGCCAGCCTGCGCCGCAATCGTCTCCAGCACGTGCCGTGTCGCTGCCGGGACGTCCGCAAAGTGCTTGGACGCCAGATTCATACAAGCGATGACCCGTCCGTCATGGCTCACCGGGAGTATGGCGATCCCCTTCAGACCTTCGCCGGTCAGAAGTTCCCCGATGCCGAGACCGCCACTGGCGGCGTCCATGTAAAACGGCAGTCCTGCATGAACGACCCTGGCTTGAGGGGATGCCTGTGGGTAGTTGTACACGGCCTTGATGAATCCATCGGAAAAGCCCCGATGCAGCTTGATGCCCACGCTTCCGTCCGGCAGAACCAGATAGACGGCACCGGCGTCCATATGCGAGATCTGCAGTGCGGCATTCACACACAACTCCAGCCCCTCGCGCAGGCTGACAGCAGCTGTCAGGGCCACTGCCAAGTCACGTTCCTGGCGGATGACGTCCTCGGCCCGCTGACGCTCGGCCAGCTCACGGCGGTAATCCTCGTGGAGCCTCCGATTCTCCAATACCAGATGCCGCCTGGCCAGCGCCTGACGTATGGTGGCAAGGAGTTCATCGGTATCGACCGGCTTTGACAGATAGGCCACGGCCCCCTCGTTGAGGGCCGCGACCGCGCTCTCTGCGCTGGCGTAACCGGTGATGACGATGATCTGCGTGTCCGGCGCCAAGTCCCTGAATGCTCCCAGAAGGTCGCTGCCGAGGCAATCGGGAAGACGAACGTCGAGGAGCGCCAGATCAAAGCTCTCGGCTTGAGCGCGACGCAGGGCGTCGCAACCCGTAGCCACGGCTGTAGCCGCGTGTCCTGCCAACTCGACGATATCCACAAGTGCAGGGCGCAGGAAGTCGTCGTCCTCGATGACCAGGATTGTGTTCCGTTCCGGCATGTACAGAGGGCTGACGGTGAGTGGGGGTTGCACAATCACACTTTCCGGTTGTACCATACCATGCCCGCAGGCGCTGCTGCAAGACGTTGTCAAGTCTATACACACGAGGTATTGTCACTGGACACAACCACCAGGGGCAGTTGCCATGAAGGAAGCGATCCTCTACAACAGGCATGACGACGGCCGTGTGCAGTGCAACCTGTGCTCGCACCGGTGCGAACTCCGCGATGGCCAGCGGGGCGTCTGCGGCGTCCGCGAGAATCGCCGAGGCACGCTTGTCAGTCTTGTGTATGGCCGCACGATCAGTCAGGCGGTCGATCCTATCGAGAAGAAGCCCCTGATGCATTTCTACCCCGGATCGCGGTCGCTGTCGATTGCCACGCCGGGGTGCAACCTTCATTGTCGTTGGTGCCAGAACTGGGAGATATCCCAGATGCCCACCGAGCAGCACGCCATCGCGGGACGCGAGGCCTCACCCCGGTCGATCGTGGACGCGGCGCTGCGCAACGATTGCCGCACTGTCGCGTATACGTACACCGAGCCAACCGTCTTTGCGGAATACGCATATGACGTGGGGACGCTGGCGCACGATGCGGGGATCGCGAACGTATTCGTCACCAACGGCTACATGACACGAGAGATGCTGGACACCTTCTCCGGGGTGATCGATGCTGCCAATGTCGACCTCAAGTCGTTCCGCAACGAGACGTATCGGCGCTATACGGGTGCGAGTCTGCAGCCGGTACTGGACTCGCTCATCCGGATGAAGGCGATGGGTGTCTGGGTGGAGGTAACAACGCTGGTGGTGACCGGGGTGAACGATGACCCGGGGGAGCTCCAGGAGATCGCCGCCTTCATCGCCGGACAGTTGGGCGAGGATACGCCGTGGCACATCAGCCGATTCTTCCCGGTCTACAAGATGACCCGAGCCCGCCCCACTCCGGTGGAGACGCTTCGCGTGGCCGAGGAACTCGGCAGAGAGGCAGGGCTACGTTACGTGTACGTCGGCAACGTTGCCGGCGAAGAGAACACCTGCTGCCATGCGTGCGACGAGGTGTTGGTGCGGCGTGTCCGCTACTCCGTGCTGGAGAACAGAGTGACCACGGGCAACACGTGCCCGTCATGCGGGGCACGCGTTGCGGGCGTCGGCATGGTTGGATAGTGTCCGAACAAATGGCAGGGCTGACCCCATGGCCAAAGATGGATTTGCCGGTGACAAGAAGGCTCCGATGAAATCGCCGTTGGCGAAGATCGAACGCCGATTCATCGACGCGAACGTCGGACGTTTTCCCTCGTGGATCGAAACGTACCACCTCACGATGTTGACCGTTCCATGGAGCATCTGTGTCGTGGTCTCCGGCTACCTGGCGCAGCAGGATCTGCGTTGGCTGTGGCTGTCCTCCGCCATGCTCTTCCTGCAGTGGTTCACGGACGCGTTCGACGGCTCCCTGGGCAAGCACCGCGACACGGGACTGGTCAAGTGGGGCTACTACATGGACCACTTCCTCGACTACATCTTCATGACGTCGTTGATGGTCAGCTACACGTTTCTGGTCGAGGGCAACGCCAAGACTATCATGATCCTGCTCGTGCCTCTTGTGGGAGCCATCTGGGCGAACGCATTCCTCGCGTTCGCGGTCACCAATGAGTTCAGAATCACGTATTTCTGGACAGGCCCCACCGAGCTCCGTCTGATGTTCATCGCGCTGAACACGGCAATCATCTACCGCGGGACCGGCCTTCTCTCCCGCGGTGTACCGTGGGCGTTGGGCGCCATCCTCGCCCTGCTGGTGATGATCGTCTACCAGACCCATCGCCAGGTCTGGGCCATCGACATGAAGGCCAAACACGCTCCGGAGTGATCTCCCCCGGTCCCGCGGGCCATGAGGGGTACGCCGAGATCAGGGGTAGAGTCTGAACGGGGCGGTGGCGTCGACCCAGTAGGCCAGGCCGGGAAACAGGAACGCGTCGGGGCCGGTGTCGGGTACGGCCTGGTAGGACACGGCGACGGGCGACCAGAACCAGATCTCGCCACCGACCTCGGGGGCTGTCGGCTTTGCCGTCTTCGCAGGGACGCCGACGAGATTCCAGCCTGCGACCAGATCAACGGGGGTACCAATGAGTTGTTCCCCGTCCAGCTGCACGGTGGTCTCGGTGGCGTCGCGCAGGATCCAGTGTCCGGCCAACGGAACCAATGTGTTCGTAAGAGAATAGAGGGAGTTGTGCCACTTCCAGGCCGATGGGAAAACGACATCGGGGAAGACCGCGGTGACGGCATCCTGCCCTTGAGGCAACTGACGGGGGATCGAAACCATGTTCCAGCCGGGGCCGAGATCGAGCTCGAACGGCCCCTGCACACTGGCCTGAACGGTCAGCGGAGAGCCGAACGAGTACCCTCGCCCTGTCTGGCCTCCGCGGACCTGCAGGAAGTAACTGCCCTCGGCGGCCGGCGTGAACGCGAACTCCGCAACGTCACCCAAGTCGGTGGTCGTGGTTTCGGCACACCAGCTGGCGTTCGTAATGGTGATCTCGTCGAAGGAGAAGCCAACGTCTCCGTCCGTCTGGTAGTAGTAGCTGCCTTCGTAGTGCTCGTAGGCGAACCGCATCTGGACAGTACTCCCTGCAAATTCCGCAAGCGAGACAGTCGCGGTAGAGAATGAGCCCTCCCCCGCGTCGCCAGTGCCGGACTGACTCCAGACCGTTACCCACGGCCGAATCGGGTCGGTCAGCAGATCGACGTGGGCCTGCTGCCCCGCCGAGGCCCAGCCAAGTCGTTTTGCGAACTGCAGTTCGCTCGCGGCCGTAGGAATGAAAACGGCGTCGAATGTCACGGCCTGGCGTACGGACTCGGGATGGGCAAGATGGAACCCGTAGCTTCCAGCGCTCTTGGATTGGCTGGTGATCACGTCGTATCCAGTTGTCGAATCGATCGTCATGCCGGCCGACCCGTTCTCCGCTCCCTCGGTCCAGTCAGCCTCGCTCAGGGTGCCCTGGCGGAGCGTATAGGTGGTCGCTCCCGGAGACTCGGTCAGACTGTAGGTGGTGGCGACTCCCATCGGCGGAGTCGTGTCTCCCGAGATGGTCGGGGCGCTGTAGGTGGCGGTGAAGTCACACTTCACATTCCCCCCCTCGCTCACGGTCACCTGGTGTGCGGATTCCGCAAAGCCGAGACCGGAGAAGGTTACCTGGTACGACCCGTCGCCCGGCACGGGAACAGAGTACCCGCCCGACGCCGCGGTTTCCGCAAAGTACCCCGAGCCAGTGACATCGACGCGCACCCCGCCGATGCCTTCACCCAGGTCGTAGAAGCCGTTCCCGTCGAGGTCAAAGTACGCGACACCCGTGACAAACGGCGAGTCGCCCTGCTGCGTGCCAAGATCCTGAGTGACCACCAGTGGCCCCACCGTGTTTCCGCCGATCGTGTTGGTGCCGAGCACGACTCCTACACCGATCTCGCGCATGTCCGCGGAGTGGATATTTGTCCGATGTCCCGGTGGTGACTGCATGCCATACGGCCCGTTGCCCCAGTCGACGTCGAATCCCGCGTGCGCGTGCCACACGCTGTCGGCGTAGGAGTACACGTTCTCGGCGACCGTCGAGTAGTCGTAGCTCTGCCGATCAACGCGGCTCCCGAGACTGTCTCCGGGCTCGTTTGGCAGGACGGGATTGGCCGAACTGTAGTGCCCTTGGAACGCATTGTTGAACATGTCCTGACTGTGCAGACGCGCTGCCGTCGTCAGCTTTGCGTTGATCGACAACGGGGGCAGCGTCTGGGGCAGATCCGCGAACTGGATGACCATCTGGTCCAGGTCAAGTCCGTAGTGCTGTCGGTAGTATTCGTACGAACTCAGCACGTTCGGGTCATCGGTGTCCTTCAGCCGTTGGGCTTCCGCCGCGGCGTCCGCACGCGCCCGATTGATGAACTCCACCGACAGCTGTTCCTCATCCGTCGGGCCACCGATCGAGTACTGCTGTTCCCCGTCCCGAATCCGGACGACGGTCTGGTCATCCTGCCGCTGCCGTGGTCGAACGATCCTCGGTGGCGGACCGGGGGCGGCGTGCTCCCGTTCGACCTCGGCCCGAAGCAGGTTCGGCGCGCCGTAGCTTGCGGAGGTCGCAAGAGCGAGGGCAGAGGCAATCGCAAAGAGCGTTCTCATAGAATTCCCATCGTCATCAGTTGAGACACACCGGTAATGTATACAGTCGGAAAGCGATATGATTCGTCGTCAGGCCTCCGCGCAAGGCCATTTTGTTCTCAGCGGCTCCGCTGCCGCCCCGGGAGCGCCGAGACCCACCTCGGCAGCTTTCTGAAGCCGAGCTGGGGCTCGGCGTTCCCGGGAGAGCTCCCGCTGGGTCACATTTGCCCATGGGGCGTCGGCTCGCCTCGAGATGCTTCATCACCATGCATTACGTCTCAGAGCAGGGCAGCCCTGGCCTCCGCGGCTCGACGGTCTCAACCATTCCAGTTGTGTTGGACCGGTTTGGTTCTGGACTTCACCAACCGGCAGATCGCCCCCTTCTCCCGGTTAGCCGTCGCCGGGGCGTCTGCCAAACGCGATGCCCGGATGCCGGCGGCCACGTTGGCGACCGGTCGATGCCGAGCTAGATTCGCGTGCCAACCCCCCGATACTCCGGACAACCTGCCAGAGGAGACAGTGCCATGCTCGACAGTCTGACCCGAATCAGCAATGCGAAAACCGCACGGAGTTCCAGCTGGGAAACGAACGGACGAAACGCCGATCGCTGGATCGTGCCGGCCGGGCAGACGGCTGTACTTGCGGACATCGCGGGACCAGGCGCGATCACCCATCTCTGGATGACGCAGCGCAACCACTACCGCGAGTGCCTGCTGAAGATCACATGGGACAACGCGGACCAGCCCAGCGTGGTCGTACCGCTCGGCGATTTTTTCGGGCTGGGGCACAACATCGTCAACTCGTACCAGTCGCTGCTGTTCACCGCGTCGACCAACGCGAACAACCAGTTCAATCAAGGTTGTGCGCTCAACTGCTACGTCCGCATGCCGTTCCGCGAGCGGGCATTGGTGGAGTTGGTGAACGAGTCGGACGAAGACCACGGGCAGTATTTCTACGTGGACTACGAAACGGGCATCGATGTGCCGGACGACGCGGGGTACTTCCACGCCGAGTTTCGACGGACCAGCCCTTTCGGCGGCTGGGCTCACGAGATCCGCGTGAACACGCCCGAAGCGAACATCGCCAACGCCGAACGTCTGGCGTGGGACAGCAACTACGTAATCCTGGAAACGGTCGGCTGCGGCCATTACCTCGGCTGCAATCTGTCCGTGACCAACTTCCAGGGCACGTGGTGGGGCGAGGGCGACGACATGATCTGGGTGGACGGCTACCGGTGGCCCCCGGACCTGCACGGCACGGGCAGTGAAGACTACTTGAACCAGGCCTGGGGAATGCAGCCCAACGCGTTCCTGCGCAACGGCTCCTCGATCCACGAACGGAACACGGGCGGGTACCAGACGAGTTACGTGCACCACTTGGAGAACCCGGTGCGGTTCCGGAAAGAGATCAAGGTGACGATCGAGCATGGTCACGGCAACCATCTGGCCAACGAGATGTCGTCGGTCGCCTACTGGTATGCCGCCCAACCGGCACAGGTAGCCACACCCCCACCGGTGGCCAAACGCAAGCCCGTGCTGCGCGACAATCAGGGAACGTGGCTCCATGACCCCGCCAACCAGTGTCCCGGCAAGCCCGTGGTGCTCAACGACGAGATGCGCGAGATGAAGAAGCGCTGGGTGGAGAAGTAGTGGAACAGGCGGAGCGCTTGCCGACAGAGATGGCCCTGCCCTGCAGCGACGTCCCGCCACTCCGCCCCCTTTGCGTGGGACTGCCGTCTGCCTGCCCGAGCACGGAACGCGATTGACAAGGTGAGGATTCTGCTCCGGTTCCCCGACGCGTCGTCTTGGCCCGTCTATCTTACCACTCCGCCGCAAACCCATCCGGGAGATCTGAACATGACCGCGCGGCTACTACATGCGGGACTGGTACTCTTAGCGGCATGCGCTGCGTTCAGCCAGGAACAGGAGACCAAGGCCATGTCGCTGTTGCGGAACGGTGCCTTCGAGCAGATCGATGCCACGACGAGCGCTCCTGTCGACTGGAAGGTCGACGACTGGAGCGCGCCCGATGTGCGGCGCCCAGTCAAGGCCGTTGTTGACCAGGACGGCATGGGTCCAGACCGGGCGGGCGTCAAGATCGTGTCCGATAGCCGTGCCGGGAACTTGGTGCTGTTCCAGGACATCAGGCGACCCGGGGCCGGGAACTACGTCCTCAGCGTGCTCTGCAAGCCTGATGCCGGTGCCGAAGTCTACGCGTCGATCGTGGCACTGGCGGATGGCAAGAACCTGGCCTACCAGAGCACGCACCGCGTGAGAGACGCGACGGCTTGGACCAAACTTGAGTTGCGGGCCGACGCCCCATCCGAGACCGAGCTTGTCCGGATCATCCTGCGCACGAACCGGGGCGCGTCGTTCTCCGACGCCTCCGTCGTCCTCAGGGACGCCGATGGCAGCGTGATGGACACCCGCCACGAACCAAGCAGTGGCAAAGCCCTCCGGGAGAAGCACGACGACCTCATGTATGATCGGGACGCCGACACGACTCGCAAAGCCGCGATGTCGCCAGACGAACTGGCCTGGGAGGAACTCCTTGAGAAGTGTCTCGGTAGCTTCTATCTGCCCCGCTACAAGCTGGCCAAGGAACGCGGCAGCACCACCGCCTGGGACTTCGTCAAGGATGTTCCCGGACTCCCGCGTGTGCTTCTCATCGGCGATTCCATCAGCCGCGGATACACGGTCGCCACACGCAAGACACTCACTGGCAAGGTCAACGTGCACCGCGCCCCCGAGAACTGCGGACCAACGGCCAATGGACTGCGCAAGCTGGACATCTGGCTTGGCGACGGCAACTGGGATCTCATTCACTTCAACTTCGGCATCCATGACCAACGCAGTAGGCCCGGAGATTACTCCGAGCGACTGGAGACGATCGTCGAGCGACTGGAGAAGACCGGCGCGAAACTCGTGTTTGCCACGTCGACCCCGATCCCCGAAGACGCCGAGGAATACCGGCACGGCGTCTGTGCGGAGCTCAACGAGGCCGCGAAAGCCGTGATGGATCGGCACGAAATCCCTCTGAACGACCTCTACGCCCTCATGCTTCCTCTTCTGGACGAGTACCAGAACCCCGGCGACTGCCACTTCCGCGGAGAGGGATACGAGGTAATGGGTAAGCAGGTCGCCAAGCGGATTCTGGAAGAACTCAGGCCCGCGTCCAAATAGGGAGCCAGAGCCCGGGAAGGCGTTCCCGACGCCGCCGCACTTGCCCCTCGTGCAGTCAGGGCTGCCCGAAGGCAGTCCAGGTCGTGGCCCCGTCGGGTTCCCTCCCCTGACCCGGTTCATCCCTCTCCCCAATTCCGCGTTGTAGATCGCTGGCCAGATACTACCTGTCCCCCTGCGCGTATAGCGGCTTTGAGGGCTACGGCAAACAGCCATACCGCGACATTCAGTTGAGCGTTCGGGGTTCCCATATTGAGTACAACACGGGTGGGATGCGTGAGCCGCAAGCACCTGCGCATGCAGACATCAGCTTTGGGATGAGCGTCTCTCACCAAGTCCGGGGGAACAGACTCGCTGTCAATGGGTAGGGAAAGCAGAGCCGCGTGTCTCCCCACGCCAGCGACTGGTCAAACAGAGAACTCGTCGAGAGTCTTGACGAGAATGGCGCGGCGATGAAGCTCTTTCAGCTTCTTGTCACTCTCAACATGCTCGATGGCCTCACGCACCAGGTAGGGCACCTCCCCGAAGCGCGCCTCAAGCGCTTCCAGCACAGCATCACGTAGTCCTTCCCGCTTGGCCAGTCTCTCGAATGTGCTT
>JGI11705J14877_10001685_pt1 | contig 12417 bp, 7 predicted proteins | sample Etolaghawater15m_FD_14877 | JGI IMG/M metagenome (IMG submission 14877) | reverse complement strand
GCTCTTCCGATCTATCATCGAGGCAAGGAGATCAAAGCGATCCCACAAACCCTCTGACGAACCCAATGGCGCAACAAAAACCGGGACGCGCGACTCCCGGGCGCAAGATTGGCTACTAGGCCAAGGCGTCTAAGTGCATCTCGTAAACATCCTCTTCTTCCACAGCTGCTTCAATCACCCCCGCGAGTACTTCTTCTCCCGAAGAGCTTGTCGTGAGAAGTTCAGGAATAACGCAACTCATACAGACCGTATAGCCGTGTGGCCCTGCGGTGGGTATGAGATCAGAGGAAATAAACGTGTAGATATCTCCCTTATACGGGTGCTGCTCTATTTCGGACGCTTCGAGCTCGGTAACTCGAAAAGCGGAGATATCTGTCTTATGTGTATCAACCCCGCAGCAATGGCATTTGCGCCAATTGTAAGAAGGTGTTGGGTTAGCGAGCAGCATGTGCGCGCATGACTCGCACAGACTTGGGGAGAAGTCTTTTTGAAACCCGTAGTCTAGAACTGCTGGCATATTTTCTCGAGTACTTACCAGCAAGATTGAGAAGATGGGGGATTCGTGGGTACCGTCTAGCTCCTCAATGATGTCTGTTCCGCAGAACTCGCAGTGAGAGTTACATAAGTGATTCATGGTCTACCCTTAATGTTAAGAACGTGTGGGACGCGCAAAACGCGCAAGTATCATCTGCGTAGTATGGTAGGATCTTCACTGCTAGGCCACATACCTGCAGTACGCCTATACACGAGATACAGACCCAATACCCTTGAGGTATTCGCGTACACGTCTCGCAATGCGCGGAACATGTAGTGTTGATTAGTGGGCAATACGCTCCTTTATACGTCTCCCCCTCCATTGTGGGTTTTTTGTTCATGCTCGAAGCGTGTTCGAGCGTCTTCCATAGCGCGCTTCTGTTCTCTTTGTGCTTGATCAATGGTCCTCCCTAGTAGGTAGGCGAGAGAGCCTAGGAACCCTGTTACTGCAGATAGTAGAAAGACTTCCTTCTCGTGCTTATCCACGTTGCTCCTTTCCATGAACATGGTTGTGCGTTACAACGTTTTATCACACAGAGGACGCGTGTTATGACACCGCGTAAGCCCGATCTTTATACTTACCTTGCGAGGTGGTATGCTGAGATCCGCACGCGTTACTAGGAGAAATATATATGCCGACGTCTAGCTTTAACCCCGAAGAAGGATTTAGGGATCTAACCACGCAGCTCGCACAGAGCGCTAAAACGCTACTAACCGTAGAGACTGGGCATAGGAAGCTCGTAGTACGTGATGTATCTTTCGGGCAAGCGCAAGGTACGGCGTCGTCCTTCAAGCTTCAACGTGCGGTAAAAGAAGCGGGCGGTACCTATTCCATCCCGATGTACGCTACGTTAGAGCTACAAGATAAAAACGGTAAGAAGATCGATAGCAAGAAGGTCACTGTCGCGCAGGTGCCTACGATTACGCAGCGACTTACGTACATACTTGGGGGACGTGAGTATCAGGTAACCTCGCAGTTTAGGCGTATGCCTGGCGTGTATACGCGTGTCTCCGATCGCGGGGAGGTGCAGGGCGTCATCGTGGGTGCTATGGGGGAGCGTTCTGGGCAGATCAAGATGGCTCTTGACCCTACGACGTACAACATCACAATCAAACCCGTAAAGGGCTCCGACCGCACACTCTCCGTTTACGACCTACTTCGCGCTGCAGACAAAACAGATCAAGAAATCGCGGCGAAGTGGGGTAAGGACATGGTAAACGCGAACAAGACGCTTAATAAGAGCGACGCGGCGCGTGACAATCAGGTGATCAACATCGCAAAGGCTATGATCGAGAACCCGTACGACCGCACGATCGAGGCGCCGTCAATCACGGATGGTAAGTCTGCCGCACAGTACATCTTCAGGCAGCTCAAGGTATGGACGATGGATCCTCGTGTAACCAGCGATACGCTTGGCGCCGTACACTCTACGCTAACACCTGACGCTCTGCTCGCTACAGGACAGAAGATTCTTAATGTCAGTAGGGGCGTAGAGAAGCCGTCTACGTACAACAATATCGGCCACAAGCGCCTCTTATCTCCCGGTGACCTGCTTCGTGACTATCTTAACCGCAACAATAACGAGATTCAGCAGCAGCTTAAGAATCGTCTAACAAAGGACGCGAATGATGTTACGAAGATCGCACGTAACGTGCTCACGAAGCGCATCGTTATGTTCTTTCGGCAGGGGGGCGAGACGCAACTCGTAAGCGAAGCCGATATGACAAACCCGCTCGCTACGCTCATCGGGCACCGAATGACGACTGTCACTGGCGCGGGCGGTATCAGTATGGGCCCCGGGATGCAGTTAGGAGACGCGCAACAGGCGCACAGCAGTCATATCGGTTTCCTAGACCCCGTGGATACAGGCGAGAAGGCGACTACCGGTCTTCAGCTCTATATGAGTCTCGCTGCTGATAAGGCGGGAGACCGTCTGCACACGCGTCTCTACAGCTTAAAAGAGAAGAAGGTCGTACTTGTCGATCCTCTTACTGCAGATAAGTCGGTCGTGGCCTTCCCAGATGATATTAAGTTTATCGGAGGACACCCCGTCGCGAAGTCGGCTCTCGTGAAAGCATCTTTCCCTGGCGGGGAGACGAAGAAGACGAAGCTGAGCTCGTGTGATTTTGTGATGACCGACGCACAGGGGAACTTCGCTTTGAACGCGAACATGATCCCCTTTTTGGACTGCAACAACGGTAACCGTGTGATGATCGGTTCTAAGATGGCGAACCAGGCAGTCTCGCTTGTCAACCGCGAAGAGCCTCTCGTGCAGGTCGAGGACCCCGCTACGGGAAATACATTCGAAAAGAATGTGGGCGGCGTGTCCGCTCTCAGAGCGCGGACCGCGGGTACTGTGCTCCAAGTAACACGTGACGAGATCATCATTAAGAGTCTTGAAGGAAACAAAGTCGTCCACGAGCTCTATAACGAGTTTCCTACAAATGACCCGAAGTCCATGCTCAATCACGAGCCTCTCGTGAAGGTGGGCCAGCTCGTCAAGAAAGGCGACGTACTCGCAGATAGTAATTACACAAGGAACGGTACTCTCGCGTTAGGTACGAATCTACGTGTAGGCTATCTGCCCATGCGCGGTTACAACTACGAAGACGGTGTGGTCATTAGCCGCAGCGCTTCAGAGAAGTTGAAGTCGCAGCACCTATATACGTTTAAGCGTGACTCTGCTGTACGCATCGGTACACGCTTAAACGCGAAGCTCGTTGATGGGCTCGAAGACAAGTCTGTCGTGATTGATAAAGAGTTCTACAAGGTGTGGGCGCCCCGTTCGGCCGCGACGTATAAGAACTTCAACGATCTAGACGCAGACGGGGTTATCAAGGAGGGTACGGAGATACATAAGGGGTACATCCTTATCGCGGCGTGCATGCGTACCGATCACGACCCCGCCAAAGCCAGCTTAATGAAATCTACACGTATTAAGAGCTCGTGGCGCGGCGCAGAGATTGAGTGGGAGAAGGACAGCCCCGCTGTCGTGACACGCGTAGTAAAGCGCGCTAAAGAGGTCGCCGTCTACGTACGCTCGGAAGAGCCTATGAAGGTGGGCGATAAGCTCGTAGGGCGTTACGGGAATAAAGGTATCGTTACGAAGGTGCTCGAGGATCACGAGATGCCTTACGCCGGTGAAGACGCTGAGGGTAACCGTAAGCATATTGAGGTCGCGATGCACCCTGCGGGTGTCCCTGGACGTATCAACGTAGGCCAGCTTATGGAGATGGGCGCGTCGAAGATCGCCGAGAAGACCGGTCAGCCCTATAAGGTAAAGAACTTCGACTCAGACTCGAAGGACAAGATGCGTGAGCTTCTCGCAGAGCTTAAGCGCCACAAGCTCTCAGATCAGGAGCTTGTACTCGATCCCAAGACGGACAAGCCTATCGGCTCCGTGATTATGGGCAAGCAGTATATTCAGAAGCTGACGCACCAGGTGGATAAAAAGATGGCGTCGCGGCCAGGCGGTATGCTTCCGGGCCACTCGGGGTTCTCGTACGACATCAATAACCAACCACGCTCGGGCGCACCTGCGGGCGGACAAGCGATGGGCGCGCTCGGTATCTATGCTCTCCTAGGACACAACGCACGTAGTATGTTGCGCGATTTGCAGACGCACCACAGTACGTACGAGCAGCCTGAGAAATACGGAGACTACGACTCAGACGACTATTGGAATGCGCTCATGGAGGGCTTACCTCCTCCTAACGCGAAAGAAACGTTCGCGAGTCGTAAGTTTTTCGCACACTTAAAGGCGATGGGTGTCGACCCGGTAAAGAATGGGGACGACATTCAGCTCGTGCCTATGACAGATAAAGACGTGCTTAAGCAGTGTCCTCACCCTGTTAAGCGCCCCAACCGCATGATCATGGGCAAGGACGCGAAGGTTGAGAAGGGCGGGCTCTTTGACTTCCCTGAGGGCGAGATTGCGAGTACACGTTGGGGGCATATCAAACTCGAGAAGCGTATCGTAAACCCTGTATTCGAGAAGCCCGCAGCGATCCTGCTAGGTATACCCGTAAGTAAGATCGCCGCAACATTTAAGTCGATGGGCATGGCGGAGATATGTAAGCGTCTCAAGGCGATGAACGTTGATCAAGAGCTCGCAGCAACGAAGAAGGCGATCGAGGGCGCGAAAAAGACCGAGCGTGATCTTTGCTACAGAAAGATTAAGCTGTTGAAGGTGCTCAAGAGGCTGAACCTTACGCCCTACGACGCGTATACTATGCAGTACATGCCGGTCTTACCGCCGCGCATGCGACCTATCTCGCTCTCTGGCGAGGTTGGCGCTATGGGCGACATCGATACGGCAGATATCAATCAGCTATATAAGCAAGTAGGTATCGCCAATGAGCTCGTGAACAGTCTCTCCAAAGAGGCGACTACATCAGATAAGAACGAGACGGACTACGCGCTCTACAGCGCTGTAAGAGATACGTATATCACGGGCGCGTTAGACAATAAGGGAGCACCCATGAACTCCCTCTTGCAAGCCGCTGTTCAGCCCAAAGAGGGTGGCGGCGCAGGCAAGCACAAGCAGGCGAAGGAGGGCTTCTTCCAGAAGAAGCTGATTAAGCGCCGCTCTGAGCTGAGCGGTCGCTCCGTTATTACGCCCGAGCCCGACTTGAAGCTCGACCAGGTCGGTATTCCGCGCAAAATGGCGATGAACATTTACCGCCCCTTCATCGTGCGTCAGCTTAAGACGCAGGGCTATAACACGCTGCGCGCAGCAAAGATTCTTAAAGAAGATCCTACATCGCCTGCAGTGCGTGACGCGCTAGAGCGAGCTGTCGCTGATCGACCGCTGCTACTTAAACGTGACCCGTCGCTACATAAGCATAACGTTATGGCCTTTTACCCGAAGATCATAGAAGGCAAGTCCGTACAAATCCACCCGCTGGTCTGTGGCGGCTTTAACGCAGACTTTGACGGTGACACGATGGGCGCGTGGGTGCCTAGCTCAGACGAGGCGCTTCAAGAGGTAAAGAATATGGTGCCGAGCAAGAACCTGTTCGGGCCTAAGGGTTTCCAGCTCATGAACACACCTGAGTGGGGCGCGGCGTATGGCATCTGGCAGCTTACGGAGTGGGGTACGCCTACGAAGGTAAAGGTCGATTCTCCCGCAGAGGCTTACGCGCTCCACAAGAAGGGCGGGATCGACATAGCCGATATCATCACGTACAAGGGACGTAAGACCACTGTCGGACGTATGATGCTCTTCGACAAGCTTCCTACCGAGTACAAGAACAATGATCTCGGGACGCAGGTGATGTATGGCGAAGAGCTCACAAAGAAGAAGATGACGACGTTGCTCACACGCATCGCGAAAGAGCGCCCCGATCTGTACCCAGGCATGGTGGACGATTGGAAAGACCTCGGGAATAAGTACGCGCACGAGAAGGCGTGGTCTTTCGGGCTGCAGGATTTTGTCTCACACGGCGATATCCGCGATAAGTACCTCGCAGAGGCCGACGCGAAGCTCGAGAAGATGAAAAACCCAAGCGCGGCAGATAAGGTACGTCTCTATGGTATCGCCGCGGGCAAGATCCGCAAAGAGGTCGAGGGTCGCTTGGCGAAAGACGGCAATAACCGCGCATATCGCATGACACGGCAGTCTGGCGCTATGGGCTCTAAATACAATCAGGTTGAGCAGATTATCATTAGTCCGTTACAGGTGACGACGTCTGACGGGGACGTTGTACCGAATCCTGTGCGTAAAGCCTATAGCGAGGGGCTAGGGCTATCCGATTATTGGGACTCCATTCCCGGCGTGCGTACAGGTACGCTCTCGCGTGTTAAAGGTACGAGCGACCCCGGCGCTAAGGCGAAAGATCTCGTTAATCTAAACATCAGCTCTGTTATATCGTCGGGTGACTGCGGCACAAATGCGGGCATCACGATCAAGACATCTGATGTTGATATGGAGGCACGCTTCCTACTTAAGCCTGTTACAGCGGGCACGAAGACGTATAGCCGTAACACGCTAGTCGATGGTGAGGTTATGGCGCAGATACGGAAGCACCACGATACCATAGAAGTACGCTCGCCTATGGGATGTAAGGCAAGCAAGGGCGTCTGCGCTAAGTGTACGGGCTTTAACGAGCGAGGGAAGGAATACGAGATTGGCGAGAACGCGGGTGTTATTAGCGCTCAGTCTCTCTCAGAGCCCTTAACGCAGATGGCGATGAACGCTTTCCACACTGGCGGCTCCGCGAGCGGCGCAGGCGCGTCTGTTGGCGACCACTTCTCGCACCTCGCGCGCCTCATGACCGTTCCCAAGGTGGTGCGCGGTTCTGCGAAGATTTCTCCCGCAGACACGACCGTAGTTTCCGTAATAGCAGATAAGCTCGTGGGCGGTTTTAATATCATGCTCCAAGGTGTCGATAAGCCTATCTATGTTGAGCAGGATAAGGAGGTTCTTGTCGCTAAAGGAGATACCGTTAAGAAGGGGCAGCGCTTAACTAACGGGCCGATCAACCCACAAGAGCTTTTGCGCGTATCCGGCATGCCCGCGGTGCGACAACATATCGTAGACGAGATGCAGAAGGTGTACGGAGGTTACGGCGTACGACGTAGACACGTCGAGATGCTCGTAAAGAACCTCACATCTTCTGTGGAGGTGATCGAGGATCCCGAAGGAGATTACGCGCCAGGAGACCGCATCACCGAGCGCACGCTTCATGCAACAAATGCAGAACGTGTGGAGCAGAAGCTCCCTAAGATCGAAGCGGAGCCTGTGTTACTTAGTATTAATCAAGCAGTCCGCGTTGCTACCGAGGGAGATTTCCTCGCGCAGATGAACTACCAGCACGTGCGTACGAGTCTCCTAGACGGTATGGCTCACGGCGCTAAGTCGTCTCTGCATGGCCATAACCCCATCCCCGGCATGGCCGTGGGCTATAGCCTCGGGAAGACCGGTAAGGAAGGTCAGTACTGATGGTCGCTTTTACAGGAGATGTTACGGCGAAGCCGCCGCGTATCTTTACGGGTAACGTCTTCGAGATATACCCCGAGTTGGGCGCGGTTGATATCAAGGTAGGGTTTCCTGATAGCCGCTTCTACGAGAAGGTACCGTACGCCTCTGCCTTTAAGGATAAAGGGCTCGCGGGGTTTGACTTCGTGCCTACGCGCGGGTGTACGGTGCTGTTGCTCGAACACGGCTCCGAAGACTCAGGGGGCGAAACTTCAGCGCCCATCGTTATCGGCTTTATGGCGCCTCCTGGTAAGTCCATTGGTGCGCGACGCGAGCTCCTGCCGAGCGACGTACAGGTGAGCGGCAAGTACGGTAACAACTTACTCCTACGGAGCAACGGAGACGCGTACCTCGTAGGGGATGCGCGTAACCTCATTGCGTTTATTACGACGGAGGAGTTAACAAAGCTCCGTACTACAAACTTCGAGCACGAACATCCCGGTGGGCGAGTCAGGTGGATGATTGACGGGGAAGCGCAAGGAGGCGCGGTCGCGTACCTACACACCGTTAAGCGGAATATGGCAGACGACGCGCCGTACCTTTCCGTCTCTGCAGGTACAGATGCTGCGGGTGGGCTAGAGATACGCATGGCGGGTGAGGGCGGTGAGGTGCCTAACTCCGCGAACCCCATCTTCGTGAATGACGTGCCTGTTGGGTGTGCGTTCAAGCTAGGTGTTGATATGCTCGGCAATGTGGGAGTGAGCGCCACGGGCGCTGTCGTTGCTGAAAGTATCGGCCCAATGACGCTTAAGAGCGCGTCAGGTATTAGTCTCGCTGCGCCACAGATCGCGTTCACGTCTGTTGTAGGCGGTATCAGTATAACCAGCGTACCTGGTCAGCCTACGCGCCTCGTACTACCCGACGGGCTAGAGATCGTCGCACCACATATTAAGATTACGCAGGGCACGACTCACCTGCTCTCTAGCAGCGAAGAAGAAGGGCACTCGAAGAAACTCCTGACGGAGGAGCTGTTCGATTGGGTCGTTAATCATCGACATATGCACTACGTGATTCCTAACCCTACCCAGACAGGCTCGACGCATGGACTAACGACCAAGCCGTTGAACGCTAGTGCGCTTGCTACGGATACATTGTATACTAGCATAGCTCAGCTACAGGCGACTGACGTGGTAGCGTCTATACCAGGGGCGCAGTTTATTGAGACGATCCTAGCAGCGGAGAGCCAATACACCGCCGACGAGACAACCGCGATAACACAAGAAACGAAAGCGAGGTAAGCATGTACAGCGAGCCACTATTTATAGAGAGAGCAAGTTCCTTCGAGAAGATCGCGGTTACTGTAAAGTTGCCGAATGACGAGACAAAGTGGGCGCCTATGGTGCTCTCTGAGCTCCATCGCCAAGCACCTATGATGCGCGATTTCCACTCAGAGATTACACTCGACCGCACGGACCCGAATAAGGGGATAGGGTTCGGGTACATCTCTTGTCGACCTAAGACAGCAAACCCGCTCGCAGCGGGAGGTCTTCCAAGCATTAAGATTCCGGTCTTCGTGAAGAATTGGCATCTCTCACCGATCGATGTGTTCTTCGACGCGGCTGGGCGCGGGTACCACCTCTCTGAGCGACGCATACGTGAGGTGCTCGCGCGTCCACAGGTAGGCGCGGGTGCGGCCGACCCATCTGATCCCGTATCTGGAGACATCCGTACGATGCTTACGCCTCCTTGGGAGAACGTGGGGCAGTTCTATCGTGGCGTAAACACAGCTGTATCACAGAACGCGCAGGTAAAGACCTCGTCACTCCTACGTGTGATTGACGGTACGGTGGCGGCAGAGGACATCGCCAAGCTCGCAAGTTGGGTAAGCTCCGACGAAGGCCGCATGATGATGTGGGGCCAGCACGACATTATCCCTACGTTCAGCAAGGCGTTAAAGCTTACTGCGGGTGAGCCTTTAGGCGGGGAGAAGATCGCGGAGTACGTCGGTTCACCCGTCGTACAGTATCGTTGGGATGGTGGCCCTACCATGCTTGTTAAAGTAGCGCAGCCCGGTGGCTTCGCTCCGCAGCAGGGGCAAGTACCCGCAGATCAAGCAGCCCAGCAGATGGACCCAAATGCGCAGGCTCAGGTCGCGCAACAAGGTCAAGCGACGCAGGCAGATCAGATGCAGGTCATGTCTCCCGAGGAGATGGACGGTGACGACTTCCAGCCCGTAAGTCAGTTCGGCATTTACCGTGTTATTACTGTAAATAACGAGCAGCTCATGGGTTGGGTCTTCCCGTTCATCTTGTCCTTTAAGATGGAGAAGGTGCCGCAGCAGATTTTTACGGACGGCTCGAACTTTGCGACACAACAAGCGATAGCGGGTGTACACGTCGCTACCAACTCCAATCTGCCGAACGAGCAACCACAGGGTCGTGGGTTCTTCTACATTATCCGCAACGGCCGTGCCTTTGCGTTTGCACCAATCGACCTACAGGGCGAGCAGCAACAGCCCGATGGCAACACGATGTACATGGCGCAGACGATTCTCGGAGGCAATCAAGTACAGATCATGAAGATACAGGGTATGAACGCTGCTGCCGAGATGGGAGAGAACCAGTTCGCGCTTCCGGGCGACGTCAAATGGTGCTCATTCAAACAGCAAACTAACCCGCTTATCGAAGATCCCATGCAGGCAGGCCAGCGTGCTGGGGCGTACACACTGCAGAAGATTCAGCAGAAGGCGCTTATGCAACAACAAGCGCAGGAAGCGGAGGCTCAGAAGGGGCAGAAGGGGCAGAAGGGGCAGAAGAAGACCGCAGCTTTTAAGCGAGAGATGCTCGCCGCGACAGGTGCAGCGAGTTTGATGCCGCTAGGCGCTACCTACATGGCGCGAAAAAGGCTCAAAAAAGAGGGGTACAGCGCAGAAGATGCGAGGAGCATCACGGGCGGTTACGCGCGAAATGCTGTGCAGGGCTTAACGCAGGGCGCTATCGGGATGGGGCTCGCGGGGCACGTCGGTGGAGGAGATAAGACCAAAGCTATCTCTGCGCTCACGGGCGGTGGTGCGAGAGCCGCGCAGATCATGCAAGACACCAACAAGTTCGTATTAGAGGACCGTGCACGTAAACGGTACATGGATCTTATGAGCAAGCAGTCAAGCGCACCCATCACCGCGGTGATTCGGGCTACCCAAGATAACACGTACACGCTATCAGGTACCGCCTTTGAGAAGCTGGCAAGCGAGCACACGCACTTCTTAGACTATGCGGACACCGAGTGGATGCTCGCGCTCGCAGGTATCGCGCCAGAGTATACACGTGAGAAGGTCGCGACAATCCACACGCTACATCGTGGGCGCGTAGAGATACCCGTGCTGCGTCCTGTGACACCCCCGCAGACCACCATTGTGAAGACCGCGGCTCTCGAGAAGGTGTGCTCTAAGCTCTCCCGCATGATGGCCAAGCACGCTAATGAGCTCCGTGACCCTAACATCGCGGACACCTTACTTGCTCTTAACTTCCTTAACCCACGCAACGTCAGTATGTTCATCAACTACATTCCGTTGATCGAGGAGACAACGTCGAGTATCGCTAACCTGCTCGTCGCTTCACGTCTCGGCGAGCGCTCGCTCGACGAGGGTGCGTGTAAGGAGGCGTTGCGCAATCTCGAAGACGTTCTTGCCGGGCTTAAGATGCTCGCCATGACACGCGAGAGTGTGTAATGCGGCACCCTAGCGAGAAGTTCATCAAATCCCTGCTTGTAGCGGGGAAGAACGACGACGAGATTAAGCAGGCGGTCGTAGACTACGGGCTCCCTCCGCTCACGGACGCGCACACAGATTATCTCGTACGGCTGCGTGTTGATCTCATTCCGAGTATCCCACAGGGCTATACAGGCTTTCAGGACGCAGACCGTGTCTTCTTAAAAGCAGAGGGGATAGACGGGCTCGTGCACCCAGACAATGTCTCCGCGGGTGTGCTGTCTATTCTCCAGATGCCCTTCACACGCAGAGACGCGCTGTTAGGCCTACTAGGACGTATAGACGCGGACGATCTCGCGGAGCACTTAGGGAACAAACTTGGTGTCTCGCTCAGCGCAGCGCACGTACACGCCTTAAAGCACTATTACTACGACGTAGACATGCTCTCGCCTGATCAGTGGTTCGATGTCTTTAGCGCTATCCCTAACGAGATCGAGTCACAGCTCTACCACTCTTGTCTGGTCGGCGGTCCCATCGTCGCTGCGTACAAACTCGGACTCGAGCGTCACGTGACCGTAAAGGAAGCCGTACAAGAGGTCGTGTCGGCGCTCTATACGACATTACACGAGATCAAAGATTGGCCAGCGAGCCCTGCGAAGATCAAGCTGCTCGCGGACACGATGGGCTCACTTGCCAAGGCACACAGCGTGCTTAATACGTCAGATCAAGAGCTCGCAGCTGTGGCTTCAGAGCTACGTACGTTTAAGCTCGCCCGAAATAACACGAAGCCCAAACCCTTCGCACTACTCGCAGGTGTTAAAAAATGAAAGCGTTTGAAGGAGAGTCGTTTAACCGACAGTACTCCGCTGACCCTATTCGGTTCGAGACCGCAGAGTCGCCCCACTTCACGTGTACGTACTCCTATCGCGACAAGGACACTGTATTTCAGTTCGCGCCCAAGATCATACCGCTGCGTAAAGACTTTATGTCTAAGATACGTGAGTTGTTGCCGAACGTGGTTGGTGACGAGAGAGCTAAAAAATGCGACGTGACACATATCGTAGATGAAGGCATCGATCGCGGAGAGAGCGTGTGTCTCATTGTGCCGGGTTTTACCCGTGACACGCTGGCGTCATCAAAACAGCTCTCGACAAAGCTATTGACGGATTTTCATAACGCGTTGAGCTAACTATCATCGTAGTTTTTACCGTCGTTGCGGACGTCGCGGATTACTTGCTGTAGTTCTCCGCGAAGGAG
>JGI11705J14877_10001684_pt1 | contig 12423 bp, 16 predicted proteins | sample Etolaghawater15m_FD_14877 | JGI IMG/M metagenome (IMG submission 14877) | reverse complement strand
CCGTAAACTCGCGGCAAAGCATCATCCTGACGCAGGTGGTGATGCTGAAAAGTTTAAAGAAATAAACGAAGCATACAACACACTTAAAGACCCACAAAAAAAACAAATGTATGATCAATATGGAACTGCTGATCCTCAACAAATGGGCGGCAATCCTTTTGGTAATTTTCATTTTGAAGGAGATGTGCAAGATCTTTTTAGTACTATGTTCGGGCAAGGATTTGGTCGGAGAACACAATTTAGAAATAAAGATATTCGTATAGGCTATAGAATATCATTCATAGATGTTTACACTGGTACAGGTGCTACAATTTCATATAAACTTCCAAGTGGTAAAACTGAAATAGTAGATGTAAAAATACCTGCAGGTGTAAAAAACAATGATCAAGTAAGAATAGAAGGATATGGCGACAACAGCATTCCTAATGCTCCTAGAGGTAATCTAATAATACAACTTGCAATAAACAATCCTGCAGGTTGGCGTAGAGATGGTGATAATATATACACCGAACGCACAGTAGATGTTTTTGACCTTATGCTAGGTAAAAAAATTACTATTACTACGCCTGAACAAAAAAATATTTCTTTAAATATACCTGCAGGAACAAACAATGGAGTAACCATGAGTATAACAGGTCATGGCTTGCCCCAAGTAAATACAAATAGAAGAGGCAATTTGTATGTTAAAATTAATGCAATTACGCCTAAACTAACCAAGGATGAATTAACAAAAATTCAAGAGATAAAAAATGGAATTGATTTACGCACCTAACGAATGGTTACAGAAAACTGTAAAACCTTTTGATTTTGATAAAATTGATGCTGTTGAAACTGCACAGCAAATGGTAGATATAATGGAAAAACATAGAGGTATAGGAATAAGTGCTAATCAAGTAGGACTTGATGCACAGATATTTATTATTCAGCCTACACGTCATACAGAAATTAAACATGCGTTTGCTGTAATCAATCCTGTAATTTTAAAAATATCTCAAGAAACCGAATTAGCAAAAGAAGGGTGTTTAAGTCATCCTAATTTAATATTAAATATATCGAGACCTAAGAAATTGGTAGCACAGTTTCTTGACGCAGATGCAAAAGAGTGTATACTAGAACTTGAAGACTACGATGCTAGATGTTTTTTACATGAATATGACCATCTACAAGGCATTGAATTTACAGACAGAGTTTCTAAAATGAAATTAGATATGGCAAAGAAAAAGAAAACAAAACTTGAAAAGAGGATTTTAAATGGTTGAACCTAGCAAAGAACTAGCGTTGGTATTTGATAAAGCACTTGCAGATGCAAAAAAACTACAACACGAGTATGTTACTATTGAACATTTGCTTTTTAGTATGCTTTGCAGTGATACATTTTATGGCACCTTAAAAGGATTTGGTGCTGATGTTGATTATATCAAATCAAATCTAGAGCATCATTTAAAAGATAAATGTGATGAAATTAAGGTAGATGTAAAAAAATATAAACCTAAAAAAACACAGGCAGTTGAACGTGTTTTGAACAGAGCATTTACTCAGGTTTTATTTGCAGGTAGACAAACTATAGAATTGTCTGACGTAATGCTAAGTGTTATGTCTGAAAAGAAATCAGTAGCGAACTACTATCTAGAACAAGGCGGGATTAATCGTGAACAGTTTGCAGATTATGTAAGCACTGAACTAGAAACTAGTTTTGAAGATGAAGAACTTTCTGGACAAGGACAAAAAGCACTAAGACAATTTACTACAGACCTTAATTCTGAAGTTAAGAAAAATAAGATTGATCCAGTAATTGGTAGAGCTGATGAATTAGAAAGCATTGCTCTTGCTCTTGGACGAAGAAACAAAAATAATGTTTTATTAGTTGGTGATCCCGGAGTTGGTAAAACTGCTATTGCTGAAGGACTAGCTTGGAACATAGTTAACGAAAATGTACCAAACTTCTTAAAAGAATACAGTGTTTATATGTTAGATATTGGAAGTATGCTAGCAGGTAGTAAATATCGTGGCGACTTTGAAGAACGTTTTAAATTAGTTCTAGCAGGATTAAAGAAAAAAGGCAAAACTATTATGTTCATAGATGAAGCACACATGATTAGTGGTGCAGGATCAGGTGGAGGATCTAATAGTGCTAATGATCTTGCTAATATGTTGAAACCTGCATTAAGTAAAGGTAATATCAAAGTTGTTGCAAGTACAACCTGGGAAGAATATCGCAAGTACTTTGAAAAAGATCGTGCTTTAATGAGACGTTTCCAACGTGTAACGATTGATGAACCTACTCCAGATGTTGCAAAAGATATACTACAAGGTATAAAAAAATATTATGAAGACTTTCATAAAACAACTATCACAGATGAAGCAATTGAAAGTGCTGTTAAATTAAGTACAAAATATCAAAGTGATAAAAAGTTGCCAGATAAAGCAATTGATCTTATAGACCTAGCTTGTAGTAGATTTAATCTTAAAGAAACAGACACCGATAAAATTGTAAATGAAGAACAAATCCAATTTGAATTAGCAAAGGTTATTAATTTACCTGCAGAACAGGTTGCCGAAAAAGAAACAGAAAATTTAGCAAACCTAGATAAAAATATTAAATCAACTGTGTTTGGTCAAGACGAAGCAATTGATGATCTAGTAGATAAAATTCTTGTTGCACAAGCAGGGTTGAAACCTGAAGACAAACCTGTTGGTTCTTTTATTTTTATGGGTCCTACAGGAACAGGTAAAACTGAAACGGCTAAAGCTCTCGCTCATAACCTTGGCACTAAATTAGTAAGATTTGATATGAGTGAATATCAAGAAAAACATGCTGTGGCGAAACTAATTGGATCGCCTCCAGGCTATGTAGGTTACGAAGAAAATAATGGACTGTTAATTACAAAATTACAGGAATCACCTAATTGTGTACTACTACTTGATGAGATTGAAAAAGCTCATCCAGATGTTTCACAGATACTGTTACAGATTATGGATAATGGTAAAATCACAGGATCAAATGGCAAAGAAGCAGATGCAAGAAATTGTATTTTGATATTGACTACTAATCTTGGTGCATCTGAAGCTGAAAAGAACACTATAGGCTTTACTGAAGATAGTGATTATGATTATGAAGACACAGAATTGAAAAACTTTTTTGCGCCTGAATTTCGTAATAGATTAGATGGTGTTGTAACCTTTGGAAGATTAAGCAAAGAAGTAATGCTTAAAATTGTTGGTAAATTCCTAGTAGAACTTAAACAACAAACAAAGGATAAAAACCTAGAAATTACTATTGCAGATGAAGCACTTGACTACCTAGTAGACAAAGGATTCAACAGAAAAATGGGTGCAAGACCATTACAGCGTGTAATTGACAAAGACATCAAACGACCGCTATCAAAAGAACTACTGTTTGGCAAATTGAAAAACGGCGGCAAATGTAAAATTAATGTTGTTCAAGGAGAGATTAAAATTGAATATGATTCCTTCGAAACTGAAACTGTATGAGGTTAACAAACTATTTTACAATAGATTTGCCTATTCGCTTACACTATTAAATAAATTAACTTGCATATTTAGAAATAAAAACTTTAAATATGCAGGTTCTACTCTTGACAAAATACAAGCACAGTACGAACAGGGTGAACAGTTATTGTTTACTACACAACTAAGACAAACATCTATTTCAGAATCACACTTTCTTGATGCTAAAACTGTGTACAATGAATTGACAAGAAACAGGGACGATTATCTTATTAGATGTGAAGGAAACACACTAAACATTTACACAAATGATAAAGAATGGTTAATAAGTTTTGGTAATAAATTAAAAAATGCAACTAGTTGGCATCAGCCAAAAGAGAAATATATTCAATTCTTAAAAGAGAATACAAATACTATTATAGTAAACACTGATTTTCCTTATAATTTTAAAGTTACATTTAATAATTCTACAGTTAATCCTACATTAGCAGATTGGCTACAAAACAATAATGATAAGGTTAAAAGTTCACGTTTACTACAAGAGGATATTAGAAAAAGCGGATACATCAATGGTCGTTATGTTTTTTGTACAAGCGAAAACGTTGTAATGCTTTTAAAAATTATCGCAGGAGATTCTATACAGAAAATAGATAAGCTAGTGCATAAGCAAAATATTGATAAATAACATTATGCCAGCAAGTAGTGAAACATTTAACTTTACAGTAAGCGGAACTAACGTAGCACAACTCACCCACCCTGGTGATAGTACTACAGAAACCCGCACAGCAAACAAGCTCAAAGGCGATGGGTATTATGGCCGCGCGGATGGGTTACACACAGTTCAATATAATGTTGCAGGTTTTATTGGAAAAATAGTTGTACAAGCAACACTTGCAGTAGATCCTGCAGAAGCAGATTGGTTTACACTTTCTGCTACAGAACATGAAAGCACTGCAACTGAAACAAATGAAAGTGATGGTAGTTTTATCAAGAACTTTACCGGAAACTATGTATGGATAAGAATTTATGTGTATAATTGGACCGATGGCACTGTTAATTCTATTATATTAAATAATTAGGAGGCACAATGGAACATTTTGTAAGAATAACAATGGAAAAAACAGACCAAATAGTTGAAGGATTAGATGAGTCAATTTTTCCAGAACATTACGTTCTAGAATCAGAACAAGGTGCTACAGTATATCATATTCCTATGTCGAGAGAATTATCTGAAGAAGAAGCAGAAACGTTTGCTGATAAACTGTGTGCATACATGACAGAACAAGGTCATGATGATTTTGATATAGAATTTAGTACAGACGAAGAATACAACCTAGATGAACAAACATTTGACGGTGATGACTTCTTTGAAGAATACGGTGTTATGTGGTTCAATGAAGATGATGAAATAGACGAAGCAGAATATCAAGGACGCAAAGTCAAACTAGGCAAGCCAATGCGTGGCGATGTTAAGAAGTTTAAAGTATATGTTAAGAATCCAAAAGGTAACGTAGTTAAAGTTAACTTTGGTGATCCTGACATGAAAATTAAGAAATCTAATCCAGCACGTAGAAGAAGTTTCCGTGCTAGACACAACTGTGATAATCCAGGCCCAAGACACAAGGCAAGATATTGGAGTTGCAGAAAATGGTAAAAGTTTTTGAAGTTACAGAAAAAAGAGATTTACCTTTTGACCTAGTTGACGACACTTGCGTTCATATGCGTAATGATCCTGTTTTTTACAGAAAAATTTATTTTCCGGCAATCAGTCAAATTGCTGATATGCAAAGAGAAGGTACAAACGATAACCCACAAAAAATTTTAATGCCTATGATAGAAAAGGGCATTACTGACTATTGTGCAAAATATAAAATTGCAAATCAGCCAGATGAAGTTTTCCGTGATGATGACCGAAAAGCAATCTTTGATAAAATTTACAAAGAAGAAATGGAACAGATTGAAAAAGGCGAATACAAGTGAGATTCTGGGAGATAAAGGAAGCAGCCATACAAAAAATTGTAGCTATAATGCCTGGTGGCTTTCATCCTTTTCATCCTGGACACAAAAGCCTTTATGATTGGGCTGTAAAAACATTTGGTAAAGAAAATGTTTATGTCGCAGCAACAGACGACACAAAAAGTAGACCTTTTCCTTTTGATGTAAAGCAAAAACTTGCTGGTATGGCTGGCGTCCCTGCAGATAGATTTATACAAGTAAAAAGTCCATTCAATGCATTGTCATATGAAAAAATTATAGGTGATCCTACTAAAACAAGTTTAATTTTTATAAGAAGTGAAAAAGATAAATCTAGTCATCCGTTACCAGATCAGATAAGAAAACGTGACGGAATGCTTGGTTATATAATTTCATTCAAAGATAAAAATCAATTACAACCTGCTGAAGCACATGCACACATAGCATACGGACCTACTATAGATTTTAATTTTGCAGGTATGGATATAAACAGTGCTACAGAACTACGCAATACCTGGCCCGGTATGAGTGAAGAAGAGAAACATCAAGCTGCAGAACTAATGTATGGTTCGGGGCATAATGAGGCTGTAAAACTTCTAGATCAAGCTCTTGGAGCACCTATAGGTGAAAGCCTAACTGAAAATATTTCTGTGGCAGACTTTCCAGACACAGCAGAAGATATTTTAAGAGCATATGATTTAAAATTCAGTCCAAAGGATAAAACAACACTAGATAGAGCTCATAGGGTTTTAAGAAGTCGCAAAGATTTACGACTTAAAGCATACGAATTATACGATAAACTCGGACAAGGTTTTGGAAGTCAGGCATATGATACAATATCTAATGTTATACAACAAAAGAAGGCGCAACTAAAAAATGCTGCTAAACAAGAAATTGAAAGACAAGGTTTAACTGGTGCAGATGCTTTACATTCAGAAACTAGTCAAAAACGTATTCAAGCAGATAACTTACTAGACAGCATTCTTTCGCATGCTATGGCTATCACAGGATTAGCAGGTGCAACTATGCGTGGCAATAATGCAAGACTTAAAACTGACCCACAATACAAAGAATATGATTTTAACATTCTTGTGCCTAGAGATAGAGAACTTTTAGCACAATCACCATATGGTCAAAGTAACAAAGACGTAGGACAATGATATGTACGATAGCATTGAAGAACTAAAGCGTCTTGCAGGTGTAAACGAATTTAAAGGCTATACTCCTTATGAAGGTTCTAATATCAGTATTACAGGAACAGAAAAACGTAAAATAGAAAAAGAAAAAAATCTTCAGCCAGGTGAACTTAATTGGTTCAAACTTTGGTTTAGTAGACCATACTGGAAGGGTCAGGAATATCCTCCAGGTTTTAGGAGTCGTAAAAAATGAAGATATCTGACTTGTTAGAAGATGGCAGAATTGTTAAAGGTGTAAACACAACTCCTGATGTAGGTCCTAACGAAATTACAAAACAAGCAAAAAAGTTTGGCAATACTGTAGATAAAGACGGTCGTCCACCTACACTAAGCAAAAAAGTTAAAGGTAAATCAACTAATGTGCTTTTCAATTTAGGTCTAACCGAAGGCCGTAATAAAAACGAAGCACAGGAACTTTCAAGTGTTAGTACAATATATGTTGACATGGACGGAGTGCTTGCTGACTTCTTTGGTGATTGGGCAAAATTAATGAAAAAAGATCACTGGACTAAGATTGATGATATTATGCCTGCACTTCAAAAAATTAGAGACACAGAAAACTTTTGGCTTGATTTGCCACTTACAGCAAATGCTAAAAATTTATTAATGTTGATAAAAGACGTAAAAGGTGAGTACAACATACTAAGTTCGCCACTACCAGACGATCCTAATTCAGAACCACACAAACGAGAATGGATTGAAAAGAACTTAAATTTCTTTCCGCCCAAAGACATTATCATAACACACGACAAAGCCAAATATGCTACAACAGAAGATGGAACTCCTAATATCCTTATTGACGACTATGGAGTTAATATACAAAAATGGGAAGCTGCAGGTGGCGTGGGATTTAAGCACAAAGATCACAAGTTTGAAAGAACAGCAAAAAACATCAAGCAACACATGCAAGAACCAATAGAAGAAGGTTCTATGGTTATACCACCAAGTTCTCTGCGTGAAGTTATTATACAAATGCTTCAAGATATGGAAACAGATTATGATATTAAAAAATTAGCAGACATAGCAAGAATGCTAGGCAAAGAAGTCTATTATAAAAACAACAAAGTTGTAGTACAAGATCCTGATTTTGATTTCTACAAAAAAGAAAGTTACTCTAGAGAACAATTACCGCAACTGCGTGAAAAGAATTTAAAGAATATACGCCACACAATGGAATGGGTTCATGTTAAAGATATAATTCCAGTGCAAGAAGAACGTATTTTAGAAAATTTCAAACGTCAAGTTGATAGGATTGTTGCTGGAAAATATAACCCTATCATTGTTGATCGTGATAATAAAATAGTTAACGGTCATCATAGATATGAAGCAGCAAAACTAATGGGCTATGATGAAATGGCTGTTGCAAAATTACCTTTTACAATCAAGCAAATAGTAGAAAATTTTGCTAACGGTAAGAAAAAATGAGATTCTACGAGTTCGTCACAGAAAAAATAAAATGGCAGTCAAGTCTATCTCAAAAGATATTCGAGCCAGAACAATTAGAAAATGAAGGAGATTTAACTTACGGATTGTGGCTTCCTCTGTCAAATAGCATAGTGAATAAAATTATGCCTCAACAAAGAGCAAGGGTATTTCACGTTACTAAAGTAGAAAACATATCTAATATGCTGAGCCTACAAGGACAGAAAAAAAGTATCAGTGCTTTCCTAAATATGAATCCTTATTTTTTTAGTCCAGGCATTTTTGGCGGTGGAGGTGGTGGCATAGTCTTTGAATTGGATAGTAATGTGCTTGGGGCCTTCAATCGAGATGTTCAAAGTTCTGTAGACGACAGCGGAAGGCGATGGATTACACTGTACGCCCTGATAGAGTATTCAGGAAAAAATCGCAACGATCTACAGCCAATGTACAACGACATGGGTAAACTTATTCAAAAGTTGCTGGATAAACATGCTCCTGATATAAATTATACTGACGAATATGATGATTATGTACTTACTACCGATAAATGGGAAGAACTTGGAAAAAAATTAAACACTGACGGCGACAGCAAAAAATTGTCTGTTGTAATCAAAGATTATATAGATGGGGTATATGCGATAATGATCAAATATGCTAAACCTATAGGACAAGCATTACTATCCGCTCTGATAGACTCTGATCCAGATGGAGATTGGGATGAGATTGTTGTAAATGATATTAAAATCATGCAGGCTCATGTGTTAAAAGATTCCACAGAAAATACAGAAAAACTCAAAGAGTTAGAATCTAAAGGCATAAAAGTTCGTGTATGGGATTCATCACAAGAACTTTCCAACTATACCAAAAAAGTTGGAGCACAACAGAAATTAGGTGAAAACTTTGCTGATGGTAAAAAGAAAGGCAAAAGCAGACCAGGGCGTGTAAAACGTGCTGGTGCTAGTTGTAAAGGTTCAGTTACAAGTTTACGCAAAAAGGCTAAAAATGCTAGTGGCGAACGTGCTAAAATGTATCACTGGTGTGCAAATATGAAATCAGGACGGAATAAATAGTATTATGAAAGTATTTGAAATTTTATCTAAACCTATAACAGAAATGACTGCTGGAGCCACAGGCACAGGTAGTATAGCTGGAGCATTTGCAGGTGGCGGAAACGGCTTTGTAAACGGAGGTCCTGGCACGATCCAAAGGGTTACTACTAAGCCAAAGCCAAAGAAGAAGAAAAAACCAAGCAAAAACACATAAATACTATATACGGAGAAAACAATGCGGCACGAAGAAATTAAAAAACAAACTAATGAAGGTCTAGCAGATATGGCTGATATGGCTGAACGAGATCATGAAGTTCAAATGGCTAGATCTGATCTGTACAAAATTGCAAAATATGCTATAAAATTACATGAAATGCTTAAAGGCGTTTCAGAAGCACAAGGTATTGAAGGTTGGCAACAGGCTAAGATTACTAAAGCCGCAGATTATATCAGCTCTGTATACCACAATCTAGACTATGAAATGAAATTTGCTGAACAGCAAGTCGAATCTGCTAAGAAATCTTCGTACAAAGACGGTCTAACAGCAATGTTAGAATCTAAGAAAAAATCAAGTAAAGTTAAAGAAGATGCACCTACAATGACAGGTAAGCAAGCCGCTTTAAAAAAACAACAGCAAGCTGCACTATTAAAAAGTAAAACAACTGATTCTGGTATGGTAGATAGAATGAATGTTGTAGGCAAAGGTATGCAAGATAAAGTTAACAAAACTCAAGCCGATGCCGATAGTTTAAGCAGAGCAGCAGGTATTGATCCAAATCAAGTAAACAAAGACATTAAAAAAAGTCTATCAGGAAAACCAAAACTAAGAGACAAGTTTAGAAAGAAAACTGAATCAAAAGACGAACTTTGTAAAGAGTGTGGTAAGCCAAGTTACAAAACGCTAGACGAAGAAAAGCAAAAAGGTGTTGATGGCAAAGTATGCTGGAAAGGCTACAGACGCATGGGCACCAAGAAAAAAGGCGGAAAGACTGTAGACAACTGTGTAAAGGTTGGCTAATGCGTGTTTTTCAAATCACAGAATTAGATAAAAAAACACTTAAAAAAGCACACAAGACTGCTGACAAAATTTTAGATAAACCTAAAGCAAAATCTAACATAGCCAAATGGGCTAAAGACAAAGGCATGGACCCAGAAGGTGCTGTGTATGCTATTGCTACGAATATGGCAAAAAAGAAAACCAATGAAGAAGGATTTTTAGATAAAGTTAAAGGCGCACTTTCAAGTGTAATGCCCAAGGATATGGATGATCTTGTTGCCTGGGTAAACAAAAATCTTAGAAGTAAAGGCACTCAATGGATTTACAAGAATGTAGGCAATGAATTTGGTGCAAAGCATTTTACAAAATTTGATGTAGATAAAGCAATAAACATAGTAATGAAGCGAGGTTAATATGACTGACTTTTACAAAATGAGTTCTATGATGAAGCAGTTATTTCCTTCAAATCCTGAAGCAGACAAACAAGCTCTACTACAAATGGCAAATGCTCCGGCACAAGAAGTTGCTCCTACAAAAGATTATGTTACTGAAAGTGTAACAGTACCACAAGGATCAATGCCTATAGGAATAGATAATGTAAGTGACTTTGCAAAACTTGCAGGTATAGTCACTGAAGGTAAACAAAAAACTGGATCAGCAGGACAAGCAAAAGGTTCAGATGCAATGCCTAAAATGTCCAAGCCAAGTTCAACAGGTGAACAACCTCATCCATTAAAAGATAAACTAGTTGGTGAAGATAATATTGATATCATGGCACTTACACCTGCGGCAACCACTGTAGGAGGTGCCCTAGATCCTGATATGGATCCAAGTGCATTAATAGCAAGAGGATTAGAAAAAGCAGGAGAAGGACAGACTCTAAGCCAAGATGAAAGAGAAGCAATAAAACCATACGTGGCTTTATTCTCAGAACTGTTAACTAATCCTGCATATAGAAATAACATTATTAGTATGCAAAAAGCACTTATGAAATCAAAAGGCAAAAACATCGATGATGAGAAAACTGACGAAAGCGGTTTACAATATTATACTGGTGTTAAAAAACACGGCAAAGAATATATGAAAAAAGCTGCAGCTGCAGGTAGAGCAGGCGCAAGTCAAGAAGAACTTGGTCGCTTAAAAGACAAATACAGCAAAGCAGAAAAAAATAAGAAAACTGAATCCATAAAAGAACGTCTATACAAAGAACTGAATAAATATAGATGACATGGCATTTTTAGTACATCCTTTACCTCCAATTTCAGTTTACGTAAGAAAAGAATATCTGTATGACCTTGAAAAAGGACATGGCGAGTTTACTCCTGGTATTTGGATCAGCGTAAAATCAACAACGTATAAAGCCCTATATTTCGAAACACTATTAACAGACTACGGTGCGCTATATGACAAATTACCTATAAGTGCATTTGTATGGAAAACAGATCATGGAGAACTGTTGCCTTTGGATGTTTTACAGTTGTGGGATTGTTTTGATTACGATATTACAGTTGTGCAAAAACCTTTACTGTCAAGATGCGAATTCTTTGGTAAAGATAAACGTATGCACACAGGTGAATACGAATTTACTATAGATAATGCACACAGAGATCATTCGTATATCGATACAAACTTTTCAGAGCATGATCCAGAACACAAATCATTTAATGTAATACGTCTTGATAATGGACAATTTGCTGCACAACCAAACAACAGAGTAATTTGGCGTGACAGCAGTTTAACACCAGAAAAGCTACTAACACCAGATTTTAAAGTGTGTACCCAAAATTATGCTGTTGAAACTGAACCCAAATGGTCTGTAGGACATACAGATGAATGGCAATATAAAACCAAAGACGAAGAAAAAAACAGTTGACATTGCCTAAATAATCCTATATAATATACATAAATTAAGGAGAATCACATGAGTGATAGAGTATACGGTCCTGAAGAAAAGGCCAAACTGGAGCGTCTAGTAAATGAAGGTGTTACAGTATTACAAGAAGTTGAAGATTTACAGGCTGGTTTAAAAGACACTGTAAAAGCAGTAGCAGAAGAATTGGATATTAAACCTGCTATGATTAATAAGGCAATTAAAATTGCACAGAAAGGTGATTGGTCAAGAGTTGCAGAAGAGTTTGATGACTTGGAAACACTTGTTGTTACAGTTGGTAAGGACAAGTAATTGCAAAAAATACGAGACTTTTGGCTAAACAGTTATCACAGTGACAGAACTGCATTTGCATTTGAGCTTGTTAGTTTTATTTTTACTGTTGGTGCAAGCATGACCCTTGCTATAAGTGCAAGAGATCCTAATATG
>JGI11705J14877_10001682_pt1 | contig 12429 bp, 20 predicted proteins | sample Etolaghawater15m_FD_14877 | JGI IMG/M metagenome (IMG submission 14877) | reverse complement strand
CCGTCCGCTGGTGGTCGCGCCCGTTCCACAAGCCCCCTCACCCTCGGCCCCGACGGCACGCTGGCGGGGATGGGGGAGCAGCGGGAAGGGCCGCTGTTCTCCACCGAGCGCCCCCGCCCCTTGGCCAGCACCTACAAGGCACGCCAAAAGCAACTCAACGCCATCATGGGACACGAGAAGTACCACGACGAGGCCGTGTCCCGGTTCGGGGTGAACAGTACCGCCGATCTGAGCATGGAGCAGATGGCCGAACTGTACGAGGCGTTCAAGGACACGCAGCCCCAACGCATGACCCCCGCGTTGGAAGAACGGCGTGCCTTCAACGAGTTGCGCGACATCCTGGCCAAGAACCTGCACCCCGAGCGGGAGCATTGGCGCAAGTTATCCACCGCCGAGCAGAACGCCATCGACACCATGATCCGCAACGCCAAGGCCGCAGAGAAGAGGGCTCAGGCCAAGCGTGACAAGGCAGAATCGGGTGAAGAACCTACTGTCCAGATAGGCGACCCTGCCCTGATAGACCGCCTGACCCAAGACATCCGCAAGCGCAGCATCGCCCCCGCAGCCATTGCCAAAGGGGTAGGTGGGGATGACTACGCTGCCGCCATCAAGAACAGGATGCACGGCATTGAGGCCAGCATGAAGAAGTGGCGCAGTGGGTTTGCGCACGGGATATGGACAGAATACTTCTCTGACTGGGACACCATGCTCTCCCGCCTGTCAGACGGAGACCCGAACAGCGTGTGGGAGACAGACATCCGCCGCCTACTGGAAGAGGGGTGGAACGGGTATGCTGGGCAGATGGAGCGGTTTGGCAACTGGCTCGAAGAGCAGGGGCTTGAGAACTGGAAGCCATACCACCGTGAAGTGATACGTGGCACGCAGCGGGACCGCAACACGCTCATGTTCCTGCACCTCACCCTGCGTGGCGACCCTACCGGGCTCAAAGCCGAGAAGGTCTTTGCCGCCAACCCCGAACTGTCGCAGTCGTCAGACGGGCGTCGGGGGCGGGAAGTGTTTGACGAGCTGGTGCGGGATGCGCACGAGTTTGTGCAGGGGGAAGCGGTGATGACCAAGCAGGCCGCGATCATGGACTCGTTCTTCCAGATGGTGTGGCCCGAAATCAACGCCATCTACACTGACCTGTATGTGCGCACGGGCCGCGCCCCAGAACTTGGGCAGGCCGAGAACTACTTCCCGATGCTCCGCGAGGGCGGGTTGTTCGTGGAAGAGGATGTTGCCGCCATGATGCTTCAGGTCGAGCCGTCCCAGGTTGAGGCACGGCTAGGGCAGTTTGCCGGGTTAAAACAGCGCAAGGCCAGCACCCGTGGGATGCGCATCAATACCGATGTGGTCAATGTGTTCCGCCGCTACATGGCGCAGACCGCTGTGTACCTTGGCAAGCAGCGCAGCATTGAGAACTTGGGTGCCGTACTCGCCAGCGAACAGGTGCAGGGGGCGTTATTCGAGAAGTTCGGGCGTGAGTCCGCAGTCTACCGCACGCTCCGCTCCATGCTGGAGAACGAGCGGCACGCATCAGGCCGCAGCACCCCGTTGGACAGCCTCGAACTGGCCGTCCGGGGCCTGCGCACCCGTTACACGCTTGGTGTTCTTGCCGCCAACATGCCATCCATCATCCGACAGGCTTTCTCTGGAGCGATTGCCGCAGGCAACATGCCGGGGGCGTGGGCGGCTTTCAAGGTATACGGGCGCATGGTGAAGTACATGGCCTTCTCGGCCGCTCACATGAACGAGCACTTTGGTAAGCCTGGCAGTGGTGAGACGAGGTGGAACCCCATGCAGGACCACCCCGACTACAAGGCAATGGTGGCAAATGGTTCGCGCCAGATCGTCGGCAGGTTTGACCCCGGCGTGATGGACATGGCATTCTATAACAAGGGCCTGATCGGGCGAACTATCCCCGGCACGAAGGTTCCGGTGTGGCAGATGCTAATGATGGGGCAACGGTGGATGGATACGTGGACCCGTGTGGCGGTATGGCAGACGGCATACGATGAGCACATGAACGCCGCACAAAGGATGGGCAAGTCCCCGTCAGAATCGCATGAGTACGCCAAGGAACAAGCAGAGCGCACAGCGGCCAGCTCACAGCCGCCCGCTACCCCGTGGGAGCGTATTCACGGGCACAGTAAGCACGAACTGGTACGCGGCTCACTGATGTTTACGGGCCAGATATTCAAGATCGTTGACAACTTCAGAACGAAGGTTCTTGGACGCTCGATGCACTACTACCAGCAGGGATTGCGTGGGCGTAAGGGCATGGGCGCATTGATGGAGTACCTTGTCAACGGCGGAGAACAAGGTGAGCCGCCCCTGTCTAAGAACCTGTTCTTCTGGTACGTGGCCAACCCGATGATGATGGGTGCCTTGGCACGGGGTAAGTTCCCGCCGTGGGACGAGCCGGAGGAATGGTTCCAAGATATGCTGCTTTACAACGTGTCGGCCCTGATCCCGGTTATAGGCCCAGCCGTTGCCTTCACCATCATGAACCCCGACCACGCAGATACGGCAGGCCAGCCTTTCTATCAGAGCCTGCTGGTAGAGTTAGGCAAGATGCCCCACGAGATGTGGCTCGACGTTACGGGCCAGAAGGACGTAGACTGGACCAACAAGGCCCTGTACCTCAGCCGCTATGGTGGCATCCCTAACACGTTTTCCAGCGTGTTCAGGGACACGGTCATCAAGCACATAAGCGGCGAGGACGTGTCGTTCCGCGAGGTGTTCGAGAAGGACATTGCCAAGTGGTACGACCGCTTTGAGGAATACCAGAAATCTCAGTTGGTCAAGTAGTACCAACCAAAGCCCATGCCAGCATTGTCAGGATGATCGTCAACATGGCCCACATGATGATAGTGCCCGCCCTCACTCCCCCTCTCCCTCCTTCCCTTCCCCTCCCCCGCTGGGGGGCTTGCCCTGCCCCACCGTGGCCAAGTTGCCCTTGATCCGTTCGGCCCTCACCTTGCACGGCAGGCCGGTTTCCTTGTCGTACTCGAAGTCCAGCACGCGGATGGTGTCGCCGTAGTGGGCGTCATGTGCCATCTCCTCGTCGATGATCTGGGCGGCAAGGTCAACGAACTGAGCCTCGCACTCATCCGCTGTAATGATGCCGTCATGCTCGTGCGCCGGTTCCGGCAACTCGTTGCGTGACCATTTGTGTGCCAGTTCACACAAGCGCTTTCCGGCCCGCCTTGCTGCTGCACTGCTCATTCCCCACCCCCTTCTGCCTCGGCCAGCACGTCCTTCTTGGACTTCGGGCACAGCGTATCCCCGAACCAGATGGGCCAGTACATAAACCTGTCCCTGGGTACGTTCTGCACCGTTACGTTCGAGTCCCCGTTGCGGTACTTGATGAACCACCGGCTCACCCCGCCCTCGTGCTTGTGCCCCTTCATCGGGCGGCGCGTGTCGGGGTGGGTGTCCACAAACACCAGTTCCACGGGGCCGTCGAACATCACTACTGTCTTCAGTTTGGGCTTGTTCATCTCTCTTCTCCCTCCGTTGTCCCGGCCTGTGCCGGGGGGTTGCCTTCCCCGCCCCCGATAAGGGGCTTGCCCTCTTTGTACTCTGCCATTAGTTCATTGGCCTGTGCCTCATAGCTTGCCGCCATGGCAATCGCAAGGCGACGGGATTCTGGCGTATCGAGCAGCGCTCCCTCGAACAACCAGTTGTGCGGCGTCCGCCCATCTCGCAAATCCTCGGCAGCCTGTTTCAGTCGCACCGCCATGTAAACGCGGTTGTCGCACTTAGGGTGTGTGCCCCAGCCGCCCATGCCCCCGCCCGGCTCCGCCCTGTCCACGCCGGTGGTGTAGCGGGGCGTGCAGCGGGACAGCCACCACTGCGCCAACCAGTACAAGGCCAAGCCAACAAACGGTGCTAGGCATACGGCCACCCACAGCCAGTGTAGGACCTGTTCGGCGTTCATCCCCCACCCCCTTCCTTGCCGATGGTGTAGCGGGGCGTGCGCCTGTTAATCCACCACAGATGCAACCAGTACGCAGACAGCCACCACGTTGCCATCACAATCGTCACCATTGCGGCCAACCTGACACAGGGCCATATCCACCATGGGTTCATCCCTCCCCCCCTTCCCTCGCCCCGGCGTCCAGGGCCTCGCACAGGGCGTCGGCGCATGTCAGCGCGTCCAGCGCAAACGAATCAGCCGTATCGCCCGTGATTGTCGCGTCCTCGAACCCGGCCAGCAGTCCGGTCAGGGCGGCCAGGGCGGCCCGCTCGCGGCGGGACTGGCGGGCGTAATTTAACCCCATCACCTCGCTGAAGTTGTGCGGCAACGGCGTGGTTGTGCTGAGGTCAAGGAAGCGCAACTCCTTCACCTGCTTGCTGCTTTCCTCGTCTTCCGTGCCGTGTGCCCCGTGTCGGCAGATGGCCTCAATGCGATTCAGCCTGTACTCATACTCGTCCACCCACTCGTCGGCATCCGTGCGCGGTCCCATCTCTTCCTCGATGATCGCGGCCATTTCGCTTATCACCGCCTCGCTTGGCGCGCCAGAGTAGTATTCCTGTGCTTCAATCCTCTCCGCCGCCCGTCTTGCTGCTTCCGATGTGCTCATACTCCGTCCTCCTTGCTGATCTCCCCGTCCATCCTGATCCACTCCCTGTAGTCCGCCACGCTCTCCTGCCCCGCCACCTGATGAAAGAGGCCGCGCAGCTTGGCGTAGGCCCGCCTGTAGAGGGAGAGCGTGTCCTTGTAACGGTTGGCGCGAGTGTATTGCTTGCCAACCTCGCCCTGCCAGAACACCAACTTCCGGCTGTCGGCGGTGGCTTGCTTCTCCAACTCCGCCACCCTCGCCTCGGCCTTCTCTGCCCTTGCACGCTCGTACTTGAGTACATCTTCGCTCTGCCTGNGCATCCGGCGTTCGCCCTCCAGCTCCGCCTCTGCCTTCTCGGCGCGGGCCAATGCGTTTTGCATGACTGTGTTCAGTGGCACCCGTACCGTGGTCGCATACCCTCCCCCCGGTCCGTCCTCTGGGTTATGGGTGCGGTGTTCCCCCTCGCCGGGGGGCGGGACGTCCTGCTCCACGGTGATCCTCGCCTTCTCCCCGATGCCGCGCTTGTAGACCGCAAACCTCAGGGGATACCCCGACTCGTTGACCAGCTCGAACATCGTGCGAGCCGCAGCAGCAGCCCCTGCCTGTTCGTCGTAGTCCACCTCCACCCAGTCCTCGGCGTTCCACTTTACGGGGTCGTCGTACAGGTTTATCTTATGTACCCACTTCTTCATCCCTTCCTCCGTTCCTTCGCCTTGCGCCGCAGGTACTCGTCCCGGCGTGCCTTGCGTTCTTTGGGTGTTGACCCGCAGTTGATGCAGATACCATCGTACGGGTGGCACCGCCTACACTTCTCGCGCCGACCGTTACTAGGCATATCACAACCCCGCAAACTTTCTAAAGAACATCCCCCATGACCCGAGTGCCCTGTTCAGATGGATAGGGGCGAAGTCCCGTGTTGTCCCGCTACGTTTCGGGCTGTGTTTGTGGCAGGAGTAGTACGTCGTAGTCCCGGTCCCGGTGCGGTTTTCTATCCGCAGGAACGTTGGGTTCGGGCAACCCTGAACATAGCAGGTATCTTCCTGCGCGTCCGTCGTTTCGATCTGTGTATCCATTGCGTCTCCTATATGATATGCCGCACGATAATCACCACCAGCAGAACGATCGCCACCACAATCGCCACCTCCCACGGCCATTCGGGCGGGGGTGAGTTATCCTGCCGATACTCCTCGGGCCAGTCCGGTTCCCACACTGCCATAGTCATTGTTGGTCCTCCCTTGGTTTATTGATCCATGCCCAATCATCCGGCCGGTATTGACTGAACCATTCGTCCCCCTGCTTAGGGTGGTCATGATACCACCTGTGGCACCCCCCACCGTCATTGCCGTTGAGTGTGCGGCACAAGCCGCAACCGTTACGAGTGTCGAATCTCAGGTGTGGGAAAGCCTGCTTCCCCTTCACATGGTGCGGGTCAATCACGCGCAACCCGTACGCGGACTTACCACACCGTTCACACCGTCCCCCTCCCCCCCCTATCACCACCGCTTTCCACTGTGCGTCTTTCTCCCTGCGCTCACGCACCCTCTCAGACGCCCCAGAACGGCCTAGAACGGCCTTGCGGGGCTTGGGACGAGTGTTTGTATACCCCAGGGGCCTACGGGCCTTCAGGGGGCGTTTACGGCGCAGGGGAGCCTTGCGGGGGGGGAGGGGGGTGCGGTTCATGCCGCCGCGTTCTCCTTGAGTGCCTGGATCGCCGCGTCTACAACGTCCCACTCGGACGGCCCGCTGAACTTCAGGGGCTTGTCTGTCCCAACCGCCTTCCTGAATGCCTTCCATCCCTTCTCTTCTGTGGCCCGGTCCAGTTCGCGGCACGTCCCGGCCAAATCACGTTTGGCGGCTATGGCCTTGAGCATGGCGTCGTGGGCCTCTTCCATCGCCGCTGCCACCCTTGCGCGGGCCGGGGTGAGTTTGGTCTGTAGCCACTTGATCGACTGCCTTCCTGGCCGTACCCACACCAGATAGTGACCCGGCGTGTACCCACACATATCCCGCACCAGACTGTGAGGCTCGTACACTGTCCGGCCACCAGGGGTGACGCGGCGGGTGTACAGGGTTTCATCATCGCGGGGCTGGTATTTCTTTCGTCTCATCATTGCCTCCTTCCGTGGCTCGCGCCACCCGTTACATGGTCAGCCATCACTTCCCCTCCTTCTCCTGTTGTTCCTGTTCCCATGCCCATTGGGCTACAATTATCGCATCCGCTTCGTCATCACACTCTACGACATACCCCGCACTCGCTGATGCCCGCTCTTTCATGGCGTCCTTCCCCGCCTTATGGTCCCCTGTGGCATATTTCTTCAGGGTAGCTGTGTGTACGTCCGCAATACGGATGGCGTTGCGAGCCGCGTAGAGTTGGCATGTTGCCACCAGCCCAAGGGCTATACGGGTCGCTGCTCCGCCCCGGTGGTGGGCACGCTCCCAACATATCGTGGTCGGAAGGAAGGTGCCGCATGTTCGGACCAACTCATTGTAGAGGGCGTTGAACATGTGCCCGTTGTGCCCCCTGCTGTGATCCCGCGCTTCCCCCACCCGCCACACGCCAGAGATCTGTATTACGCCAGCCGTACTGCACACGGCGTAGCCTGTACTCTTGGCTAAGTCTAGTCCTAGTATGCAACCCATCACTCCCCCCTCCCCCCTTCCAGGCCATCGTATTGGTTGCAGTTCATGGCCACACCCCCAAGGCCCTCAACCCCATCTCTATAAGCGCCAATACCAGGCTACAGGCTAACAGCGTCGCGAAGCATGGCAGCCATATCAAGATGATAGGCCCAATCGGCCCATCCAGTATGCGTTGGAAGCGGGTGCGCGTGTCTGGCACAAGCCCGGTGTTGTCTCCGCGCAGAACATAGTGCGGCTGTTCGTCTATCATCACTCCCCCCTTCTCCCCGCCAACGCCTCGTTAGACCGGACGGGGCCGGTCAACTCGGGGTTGTGCTTCATATTCCGCAATCTCCGCGAGCGCGAGATTCCCATCCCCAATCTGACGGCAGGATTTGGCCGCGCATGACCGTTCGGCCGTCCATCGTTTTGTAGGCCGCCTGTGCATCAATGACCCGTCCACAGTCGATGCAAAACTCCTGTAGATGCTCGCTGCCGTCCGTTTCAATCAGCTCAGTATGCCTATGGGCACAACAAGACGGTTGAGACGTACTGCCAATTCCGCTTCGCTCCATTGTCATCCGCTCACCTCATCGTTCAGCATACCTGACCAAGGGCCTTCCGGTCGCCAACAACCGCCAAGCGAACTGCTGTGTCGCACGTTCCACGCCCACGCATAGATGCCAGCGGCAGCCCACCCGCAGATAAAAAACGGAAGCATCAACACGCAAGTGACCGGGTGCAGAATGCGTTCGCGCCATAACCCCCAGCGCGGTGGATAGAGTGCCGAACAATGCGTTTGAGATTTACAATTCATTCCGCTCATTCTCCGCTCCCTTCTTGGCCGTCAAGACGGTCGTTCCCGCCATCCGCTACGAGGTCATCAGGAACCTCTTCGCATACTTCATGCGGACCATGCCATTCTCCACAGTTCTCACACCACTGCTGCCGCCCTGTACCGTCACAGTCTGGGCACGCCCACCGTTGCGGGGCATGGTAGCGGTCGGTCTGGCTTCCTGTTCCTCTGCACCACGGGCAGCGGCGGCTCTCATTGCGTGTGTCGTATCCCATAACTACCTCCTTTTAGAAGCCGATCCCCTTGTCATTTATCTTGACTGGAGTCAGTTGAACAATGGTTCTGCGTATCACATGGCTTGCCGCAATTCGTACACTCGTACCAATGCGTTGTGATTCCTCGCACAACCATGGGCGCGCCGCAACACGCAGAACAAGCAGATTCACGCGACAAGGAAAGGCTCGCCGCCTCGTCGCACTCCATGAAGTCCTTGTGGATTTGTCCGCAGTGTGGGCATAGTTCAAGCATCATGCACCGCCTTTCCTTGCGCGTGATCCGTGGCGTTCTGTGCGGCACGTTGCCACGCCCACATGAAGGCGTGATAGCAGCCGCGTTCGTAGAACTCGTCTTTGCTCATGTCGGTGTGCTGCGTCCGGTATTCGTGCAGTGCATCGTTCAGCACGCGCACAGGGTTTCGGCGGGGTGGCACAGAACCAGACGGTCCAGGCGACGATGATGCCGCCCGTTCAGCGTGGATACACTGATCCATTGATCCGCACACTGGACACCCGATTGTTCCGTCATAACTCATCGCGCCTGACCTCCACCGTCAGAATGGGCAGTCGTCAGAGTCGGAGACGTCGTCCTCATCCCCGCTCATTGGCGGCTCGTCGCCCCCGGCCATGTCCATAGCTGTCTTGGCCGCAATAACGAACGCGGCCTCATTCCCCCCTGCTGCCTGCCACAGTTCCACGAATTTTGCAGTGCTGATACTGGTGTGCTCGTACTGTGCGGTCAGGCCCGCCTTGGCTATCGCCTTTTCCACAAGGCCAACGACAGCCTCGTCCTGCCCCCGGTTCGCTTGGCCCGACCCTTGCCCTTCCTGCTTCGCGCCACACCGTACTGCGGCCTCAAACAACGCAACTGCGTGCCGTACACGCGCATTGTCTTCCAGTTCGGACAGTAGCGCCTCGCTACGTTCTATGGCCCAATCCATCAGCAGCTCCAGCTCGTCGAGCCTGTAGCTGGCCTGCGCTGCCGGGGCGGGGGCGGGGCTTGCGCCACCCGTTGTGTGGCCAGAGCCTCCAAAGTCCTGTGAGTAACCAGCAAGGTCAGGGTTGTCTTTCCCGTTCGCCTTACACCGCCATTCTCCGGGGTGTTTGGCGTCGTCGTCGCGGAACACATACCCCCGCACCGTTACCCCCGGTTTGAGAGCCTTCATCAGTTTCTCGCTGGCCGTGCGGAACACCATGCGCTCGGGGCCGTCCTTGCCCTCGATCTGCACCCAGCATTCCGTGTACTTCGTTGTGCGCCCCGATTTGGGATTCGTATCGCTGTACTCCCACGTCTTGTTGTCCACGTTCAGTATCTTCTTGTCGTGTAGGCTTGCCATTATGCTACCCTTCCTTCCTTGTTGTCCTTGTATCTGTAACTCACCATGTTGCACTAACTACGGTTGGGTGTCGGATTCGCTGAGCACCGTGTTGGGTTGCTTCTCGTTGACGTACCGCAGGACGTGGCTTTCGTGTTCCTGGAGCGCACATCCCATGCTGTACGCTGCTTCCCCATCCTTGCCTTTGAGCGAGTTGACGCGATCCCAGAACTTGTGGCTGTAGCGACCCGAGTATCGGGGCTGCAACCCAACAACGTCCGGCACGGTAGGCCGGTTAGCGCGTTTCGGTTTCATGCGATCCTTTCCCCCGGCCACCGTGAGGCCGGGCGTTCTGTGCTACTCACTTTGCGACCACCACCACCGCCCCCGGTCTTACCGCCCCTCCATCAGCCGGTCCAGTACGCCGGGGAGGCGGGGCATCACTTCCCCTCCCATATTGCCTTGTACCGCTCCTGCATTGCGGGCGACATCTCCTTGCTGATCTTGAACCATCCAAACGACCGCTCAAACAGTTCCCAATCAGCATCGAAACCCGCCTTGCGGATCATGCGCTTCTGGGCGCGGATAACCTTGCGCAATTGCGCGTCTGTGAGTTTGTCGTGCTTCATGCTCCCTCCTCTCAGGCACCTTGTGTCAAGCGATCTAAGACACCCTTTATCCTCGGCATCTCAATGTGATTCCACTCCCCATCAAACACATGCGCCACCACCGTGTCGGCAACCTTGTGCCCAGACTCCTCCAGCATTTCCGCATACGCGCTCATCTGGACAAGGTACTTCGATGTTTTCTGGTTGGGCAGCTCGGGAAACAACAGGTTCTTGTGCTTCGAGTCCACCTTCTCGGCCTCGGCGTTGGCCTTGTAGTCCTCCACCCGCAGCCCCCCGGCAACGTCCACCAGCCGGTCGCATTGCCCGCATACCTTGCGGCCCGTGCTGGTAATCAGCACCTCGCTATGCGCCACCACTCCCTCGGGCCACCCGAACGATAGGACAACTTCCCGCAAGAACGGCATCTTTGGCAACGCCCGCTCACCCCACTTGCTATACGCTTCGAGATACCGATGCAGGGCATTGCCGAACTCAGACGCCGCCGCCCTGTTGTTCTCCCACATGGCCAACACGTCCTGCTCGTCCCACTTCCACGCCTTCGCACAACGCGGCGCGATGAACGAGGCGTCGAAGTCCTTATAGCACGCCCCCACAAGGTCGGTGACGCCAGCCCACCGGTCCCCGGCGTGCGTGTAGTTGTGGTCCGTGTCTCGTTTCACCACTACCCCCGCCTCATTCCAACTTTCCAGACGTTCCCCCACGTCCCCGAAGTCCGTCATGGACACGGAGGGGTCCAGAACCGTAAGGCCGGTGGGAGAAGGGGCCTTTGTCCTTGAGACGTGTGGCGCGGCGTCCGTGGCCAGCGCAACCGTTACAGCGGACAACTTCCCTACCCCCGGCTCTCTGGTCCACTCGTCACCATCCAAGTACCCCACGTCCACGATCTCGCATTTCACTTCCTTCCCCGCCAGCAGGAACCCCGCTATGGCCTCGTGTATGGCCCACTTCTCCCGGTCCTCGGGCGTGGCCTCGGGGTCCGTGGGGGGCTTTCCGTCGGGGACATACCCGATACGGATGCCCAGCCACGTCACAGGCATAGCGCCGTAGGGGTGCTTCTTGTAGGGATTCTCCGGGTCCAGCCCCACCACCGCCTCACCCTCCGGCTTGGCCGTGGCCAGGGCCGGGGTCTGCTTGGTGGCGAAGGTGACGCCGGAAAGATTGAATGTGTAGTGTGCCATTATTGCCCCCTTGTGGCTTCCGCCAATTCGCCAGCCACCCGATTGTAGGTGTCCACGTATTCCTTCAGGTCCTCCGCCTCTCTTCTCGCAACACGATTCGCGGCATTATCGAGGGCGTGGTGCAGCCTGGAGTGGTACGATACGCTATCCATAACTTCGGCCCCCGCGTTCTTGTTGGGCTTGCCCTTGGCATCGTGGGCAGGCACTTTACGGACATCGGACACGGTAAACCCGTGCTCGTATACCCCGATTGCCACCCCATGCCCGCGCCAGAGTTCCCTGGTTGCCTTCCGTTCCTTGGCCTTTTTCATTACTCTGCCTCCTTCTCGTTGTTCTTTTCTCTATCCTCGAAATGGATGTGCGAGAACCCGCCCAGCAGCTTCAGCACCACCGGCACACGGATAACAAGGTCATACATAGTCTGTCCTCGCTCGTCCTGTCGGGCGTATAGCATAGCATACACCACCTTGGTCTTGCTGCTCTTGGCGAACTGCACCTCCCCCCGGTCTAAGTAGGGCGGCTCCCCCGGCAGGTCCGGGTAGGGCTTGCAGTGGCCCCGGAGTTCGGCCTCGCCCTCATGCCGCCTGCACAGGGGGAGGATCACTGACCAGTCCGGCTTGAATAATGCCGTGTCCCTGTCCCAGTCATAGGATAGGTGGCCTATGGGGAGCCAGAGGCCGGATTCCTTGACTGATACTTTGCCTAGTGACGTGTGCATGGGGTTGCCTAGTAACGGGTTGCGCGGGCTATGGTTGGGTGTCGGTTTTGGTTATTACCTTGTTCGGCGTAAACGTGATGTCGCTCAACGTGAACAACACCTCTACCTGCCCTGTCGGCCATCGTATTGCCCTGAACACGCCGCGTTCGCAGTGTTCCATCGGCTTTAGAGCAACCGCCAGTCGCACGACCTCTTCCGCGTCTTCACGGCGCGGCGTTACGCCCACGGCGCGACACGCTCGGTCAATCCATATCCAGTCAAGGTCATCAAGCGCCGAACAAGGCGCTTCACACGTACCAGCAAAGGCCGGTTTTGCGTTGTCTGTCATGT
>JGI11705J14877_10001680_pt1 | contig 12435 bp, 10 predicted proteins | sample Etolaghawater15m_FD_14877 | JGI IMG/M metagenome (IMG submission 14877) | reverse complement strand
ACTATATGAACAAAGTCCATATAGTTTCGCTAACCGCTAGGGTTACTAAAGCTAACACGAAAAGTGTTAGTTAGTTTGTTTAAAGTCCTGCAGCCTCAACAATTTTAGCTTGATGATCGGCTATAAGTGGCTCTACGATTTCATCTAAAAGTCCTCCACCCATAATGGCATCTAGTCTGTATAGAGTTAAGTTGATTCTATGATCACTTATTCGGTTTTGAGGATAGTTGTATGTACGTATACGACCACTTCTATCTCCAGTTCCAACTTGTGCTGCACGTTCTGCCGCATTTTCTGATTGTTGTTCTTGCATTTGAAGGTCATAAAGTCTGGCTTTAAGAACTTTCATAGCTTTTTCACGGTTTTTATGTTGTGATTTTTGATCTTGGTTGGTTACAACCAGACCGGATGGTAAGTGAGTTATTCTTACTGCGGAGTCAGTGGTGTTCACCGATTGACCGCCACATCCAGAAGAACGCATTACATCTATTTTTAAATCATTTTCATTAATTTGGATCTCTACATCATCCACTTCAGGCATAACTGCCACTGTGATTGCTGATGTGTGAACACGGCCTTGAGACTCTGTTGCTGGAACACGTTGCACACGGTGTGTTCCACCTTCATACTTCAACCGACTATAAACTTGGTCACCTTTAATTAGGGCGGTTACTTCTTTGTAACCTCCAGAATCAGATGGTGAAGTACTGATAATCTCGATTTTCCAAGCTCTTAAATCTGCATATCTTGTATAAGCGTCAAATAGATCACCTACAAAGATAGCAGCCTCATCACCACCAGCACCAGCACGAAGTTCGACGATGATATTTCTATCATCATTCGGATCTTTTGGCAATAGAAGCATTTTAATCTCTTCTTCTATAATTGATTTTTGTGGTTCAAGTTCTTTAAGTTCTTCTTTTGCCATTTCGCCCATTTCAGCATCAAAAAGCATCTCTTTTGTATCGGCAATATCTGTGATTAAAGTTTGATATTCTTTAGCTTTTTCAACGATTGGTAAAAGGTTTGATTGTTCTTTTGAGAGTGCTGTCATTCTTTTAATGTCAGAAGTTATATCAGGTGAACTCAGCAGATCGCCAAGTTCATTATAGCGGGTGATAAACGGGGTGAGTTTATCTGCTAACATATACTGTTAGCCTTATATTGCGTTAACAGCTCTGTGTAAGCGGCTTACTTTTCTAGCTGCAGTTTCTTTTTTAAGAATACCTTTGCTAACAAATTTGTGAATTTGTTGGTTAGCTACTTTTAATGTAGCAGTTGCTTCTTCTTTGTTTCCTGCGTCTATTGCAGTACGAACGTCTTTTACGATGTTTTTAAGACGAGTTCTGTAGAAACGATTACGTTCTGTACGAACGAGTGTTTGACGAATTCGCTTAATTGATGACTTATGATTTGCCATTTTTTAGTCCTTCTTTTTAGAAATTAAGTGCGGAATGATAGCTTAAAGATAATTAAAGTTATGTTAAAGATGCTAGGAATGTTTAAATTCTTTATATAATTTATTATGTTAAAATGCCAATAGACAATAAAAAACTATTTTTTTTCTAAAAAAGAACTAAATTTAAGTGAGAGAATATAGATAATTTACTTTGAGATAAGGGGAAGGTATGAAGCTATTTGGTACAGATGGGGTACGCGGTGAAGCGGGTTCATTTTTAACAGCAGGTCTTGCTATGAAAGTAGCAATGGGAGCAGGGATTTATTTTAAGCAACATGCTGTAAACAATAAAATACTTGTTGGTAAAGACACTAGAACAAGTGGATATATGATTGAAAATGCAATTGTTGCTGGATTAACTGCTATAGGCTATGATGTAATTCAAATAGGTCCAATGCCTACGCCTGCTATCGCTTTTATTACTGAAAATATGCGTTGTGATGCTGGTATAATGATAAGTGCATCGCATAATTCTTTTGAAGATAATGGAATCAAGTTTTTTGATGCTCATGGAAATAAACTTTCACCAGAAGCTGAGAAAACTATTGAAGATATATGTAATAATCAAGAGATGATAGATGAAGCACAAGCTACTGCCAAAAACATTGGAAAAGCAAAAAGAATTGATGATGTTATTGGTCGTTATATTGTACAGCTGAAAAATTCTTTTCCAAGAAACTTGTCTCTACATGGAATGCGAATAGTATTAGATACTGCAAACGGAGCAGGCTACAAAGTTGGTCCAACTGTTTTAGAAGAGTTAGGTGCAGATGTCATTGTTTTACACGATGAACCTAATGGCCACAATATTAATGAAGGTTGTGGAGCATTACATACTAGAGACTTATGTGAACATGTACTTATGTTTCGTGCAGATTTAGGTATAGCGCTTGATGGTGATGCTGATAGACTTGTAGTCGTAGATGAGAAGGGTGCAGTAGTAGATGGAGATCAGTTGCTTGGTGCACTTGGAGTTTATTTACATGATCAAGGTTTACTCAAAGGCAAAGGAATAGTCTCAACCGTAATGAGTAATCAAGGATTAGAAGATTATATGCTTTCTAAAAACTTAAAACTTTTTCGCTCAGACGTTGGCGATAAACATGTCTTAGATGTCATGAAAAAAGAAGGTATCAATTTTGGGGGAGAGCAAAGTGGACATGTAATTATGCATGATTTTGCAAAAACAGGAGATGGACTAGTTTCAGCTTTACAAACTTTAGCACTTCTTATAAATACAAAGAAAAAAGCTTCAGAGGTACTTCGTCCTTTTTCTTTATATCCTCAAAAATTAGTAAACATTAATATTAAAACTAAAAAACCACTTGAGAGTATAGAGGGTTTAGAGGCAAAACTACAAGCTTTAGATACAAAAAAAATCAGACATCTTATACGTTACTCCGGTACGGAAAATAAATTAAGAATTTTACTCGAAGGGCAAGATTTAAAAGAGATGAACCATGAAATGGAAGATATAGTTTCTTTTTTTGAAAAAGCTTTAAATGCGTAATCCTTTTTTTCGTCTAAATCTGATAATGTTTTTCACACTTGCTGGTGTTTTTATAGTTGATCAAAATATTAAGATGCTTTTTGTGGATGGATTTCGATACTACACCGAGTGTATAGATTTAATTCTGGTTTATAATAAAGGTGTGGCATTTTCAATGTTTGCATTTTTAGATGAATGGCTTAAATATATACAGCTGCTGCTCGTGTTTGGTGTGCTTGGATATATACTTTATATGAAACAAGTATGTTATGCCCTTCCGGCAGGCTTACTACTAGGTGGGGCTTTTTCAAATATATATGATAGATTTGTGCATGAGGGCGTTGTAGATATGGTCTACTGGCACTGTGGATTTAATTTTGCAGTTTTCAACTTTGCCGATGTGATGATAGATGTGGCAGTTGTATGGTTTTTAATACTGAATTTTAAGCCTAAGCTTTGTAAAAGCTAATTAAAAGCGATTTTTTGGTATTATTGCCCAAAATATTAGTTGTATATTTATGCAACAAGAATAGAATAAAGGAAATTGATGGAAATCAAATCAAACAAAATTAATGGTGCAAATGCTGAAATTGAAGCTACGATCTCAATGGATGAGGTTAATGAAAATGTAGAAAAAATTGCTAAACAATTAGCTAAAACTACAACTATTCAAGGCTTTCGTAAAGGAAAAGTTCCAGTAGCAATTGTAAAACAACAATATGGCCGCAAACTTCTTGAAGATGCTGAAGCTGAGGCGCTTCGTGAAGTTTTAGCAAAAGGTTTAGAAGAATTAAATATTGCAAATGCGTCATTAATTGGTGAACCAAGTGTTACTAAGTTTGATAAGAGTGATGACAAAATCGAAGTAATCGTAAAAGTTGCTATGAGACCTGAGATTGATATGGGTGATTATGCTTCAATTGTAGATGTATTTGATAAGCCGGCTATCAGCGATGAAGATGTAGATGCTAAGCTTATAGAAATCGCACAGGGACAAGCTGAACTTGTAGATATCAAAAGAAATCGTAAAATGAAAAGTGGTGATACTGCTATTATAGATTTTGAAGGTTTTGTTGATGGGAAAGCTTTTGATGGTGGCAAAGCTGAAGATTTCGCACTTGTTCTTGGTTCTGGTCAATTTATTCCAGGTTTTGAAGATCAACTTATTGGTATAAAAAGAGATGAAGAAGTTACTATTAATGTTACATTCCCAGAAAATTATGGTGGAGAACTTGCTGGTAAAGATGCTGAGTTTAAAGTAACCGTAAAGCAAATTAAAGTAAAAGATGATGTTGAAATTGATGAAGCATTAGTTAAAAAATTACTTCCTAGTGAAGAAAATGCATCTGTTGAAACTTTAAAAGACTTAGTAAAAAAACAACTTGAAAATGAAGAATTAGCAAAACTATACAATGAAACTATGAAACCTGAACTTCTTGAAAAATTAGTTACAGATACTGCTTTTGATTTACCTGAGTTTGTTGTGGAGCAAGAGATAGATATGGCTTTAAACAAAGCAGCAGGATCAATGAGTGAAGATGAGATTAAAGAGCTTCGTGAAAATGCAGATAAATTAAATGAACTTCGTGAAACATTCCGTGAAGATGCAGAGAGAAGCGTAAGAGCTACTTTTATCATTGATACTTTAGCTATAGCTGAAAATATCAAAGTTGATGAAAATGAAGTTATGCAAACAATTTATTATGAAGCAATGCAAACAGGTCAAGAGCCTCAAAAAGCATATGAGCACTATAAAGAAGCTGGATATTTACCTGCGATTCAAATGTCAATGGTGGAAGACAGAGTTTTAAGCACAATCTTAAACTCAAGAATAAAAGAGGCATAATTATATGAGTTATATCCCATATGTAGTTGAAAAAACAGGCAGAGGTGAAAGATCGTATGATATTTACTCTCGTCTGTTAAAAGATAGAATTGTAATGCTTAGCGGTGAAGTAAACGATCAAGTTGCTTCCTCAATAGTTGCACAGTTCTTATTTCTAGAAGCGGAAGATCCTGAAAAAGATATCTTTTTTTATATCAATTCTCCGGGTGGAGTTGTTACAGCTGGTATGGCAATTTTTGACACAATGAATTATATCCGTCCTGATGTTGCTACTATATGTATAGGTCAAGCTGCATCTATGGGTGCTTTTTTACTTTCTTCTGGTGAAAAAGGCAAAAGATATGCTCTTCCTCATGCAAGAATTATGATTCACCAACCATTAGGTGGAGCGCAAGGTCAAGCATCAGATATTGCTATTCAAGCTGAAGAGATACTTCGTATGAAAAAAGAGTTGAATGCTATTTTGGCTAAAAATACGGGACAAAGTATAAAAACTCTAGAAAAAGATACTGATAGAGATAATTTTTTAAGTGCTAAGCAAGCCCTCGATTATGGTCTTATTGACGAAGTTTTAGTTAAAAACGATAAAGAGTAAGGATTTTAAATGGCAGGTACATCAAGAAGTAGAAATAGACGTAGTGTAAATACGCAAAGTACTGATTTAATGTCATCTGCAAATCCTTTAGATATGGACAATCCTTCTGGTGACATAGAAGAGTATTCAAAAGAAGTTTTATCAGCCCTTATTAAAGATAATTTACCTCCAACACCTAATAACTTTTCTCTTTATTTTGACAGACTTCTAGAAGATAAGCAAGATAGCTTTCGTAAACAAATATCTTCGATGCTTGAGTTAGAAGAAAGCAATGATGCTGAGAGCACTTTAGAACTAGAACATAGTTTAAAGCAAGGCTTTTCCTCAATAAAAAATATTTTAGGTACAACTGCACATTTGTATAAAAATATGACTTTAATGACGAAAATTCTTGATAAACGATTAAAAGAATTAGCAAATGATAATGAATTGCAAGCTGTTATTAGTGTTGCATCAGCCTTAGAAAACGATATAGCTAAACTTAACTCTATTGTTAAAAAGCAGAGCACACAGATGAAAACTTTGTATGATGAAACAGCAACAATTATTAAAAATGTTGAAAATGAAACAATCTTTGATAATCAATTTGGTGTATACAATAAACGTTATCTCATGACTAAAATTGAAAAAGAGATAGACTTAATTAAAGAGTTTAAGCATAAAAGTTCATTAATCATGATAGAACTTTCGCGTGAATTAAAGCAAAGTATAGGTAATGAAAAAGCTTTGTTGTTGATGACAAGAACAATTGCAAGACTTCTTTTAAAAACCTCAAGAAGAAGCGATACTGTTGCACATTATGGCAATGGCGTATTTGCTATGCTTTTAAAACACACAGATATAAATAGCGCAATGAAAGCTAGTGATAGATTATGCGATCTTGTGTCTAATTCAAACTTCTTTTTGGGTGATAGAGAAATCAAACTTAAAATTTCGATTGGTATTACAGATATAGATCCAAACTATTCTGTTGAAGAGACAATTGTAAGTGTAATGAATGGTGTTGAAAAAGCATATAAAAATGAAGAAAGAGACTATGAAGTGGTTTTGATGAACGGTGCAGCAGAGTAAAGTATGAATATTTCAATAGTTGAATACCCAGATAAAAGACTTAGAGAAAAATCTTTAAAAGTTGAAAAATTTGATACAGCCCTTCATGAACTTTTGGATGCTATGTATCCTTTGATGATTGAAACGAATGGAATAGGTTTGGCTGCAATTCAAGTGGGAATAGCAAAAGAGGTACTTATTTTAAATATCCCTAATGAAGACGGTGAGCAGCCAAGTGAGAATCTTATAGAGATTATCAATCCAGTTTTAAGCAATCAAAGAGGTGAAACAACCTATCAAGAAGGTTGTTTAAGTGTTCCAAGTTTTTATGAAGATATTGATAGATTTGAATTTTTAACTGTTAATTATCAAGATAGGGATGGAAACACGCAAATACTTGAGGCTGATGGTCTTTTAAGTATAGCTATTCAGCATGAATATGATCATCTACAGGGTATTTTATTTATAGATAAGTTGACATCTTCAAGACGAAGAAAATTTGAGAAAGAGTATAAAAAAATGCTCAAAGAGAAAAAAACTTCTAAATAGTATGGCATTATGCCATATAAAATCCTCCTCTTTATTTTATAAGATATCATTAAATCAACATAAATAAAGGTTGACGAGATGAAAAGTATAAACTGTGCTACATACGAAGGTTTAGATGCTAAAGTTGTACATGTTGAATCAACTCTGACAAAAGGCCTTCCGTCTTTTAGTATAGTAGGTATGGCTAATATATCTATAAATGAATCAAAAGAAAGGGTAAAGTCAGCTTTACTGAGTAATGACTTTTCCTTTCCTCCCAAAAGAATAACCCTCTCTTTATCTCCTAGTGATATACGTAAAGAAGGTAGTCAATTTGATCTAAGTATAGCTCTTATGATTGTATTAAACACTCTAGAAGATGATCTATCAGATTGGTTTGTTTTTGGTGAACTTGGACTTGATGGAGCGGTAAAAGAAAATTTAGCACTTTTTCCACTGATGCTTTCTTTGGCCAATCAAGGAGAAATTAAAAAAGCCATTGTACCTTCTGTATCCTTAGAAAAGTTATCAAAAATTCCAAATATAGAATTTTACGGTGTACGCAGTCTTCAAGAAGCTATAGAATTACTTCAAAATAAAGTGTTAATTACTCCAGTTATAAATAAGAGTTCATTAGAGTATCCTAGTTATGAAATTAAAGATAAGTGCTTTTATTATTTAAAAGAATATGAACATGATTTTGTAGATGTTAAGGGACAAGAAAATGCAAAAAGAGCTGCTTTAATAGCTGCAGCAGGATATCATAATATAATTTTTGAAGGTAGTCCTGGATGTGGTAAAAGCATGATTGCTAATAGACTAAGATTTATCTTACCGCCTATGAATATGCAAGAGATACTAGAAGCTGCAAAATTGGATGCGCTTGATGCAAAAGAACCAGAATTTAAACCTCATAGAAATATACGCTCTCCTCATCATTCATCAACCTTAGCCAGTATTTTTGGCGGCGGTTCTCATAATGCACGTATAGGAGAAGTGGGTTTAGCACACAAAGGAGTTCTTTTTTTTGATGAACTACCACATTTTTCAAAAAATGTTCTAGAAGCATTGCGCGAACCAATGCAAGATCATAAAATACGAATATCACGGGTAAATTCTAAAGTAGAATATCCAGCAGATTTTTTGTTTATTGGGGCAATGAACCCCTGTCCATGCGGAAACTTACTAAATAAAAGCAAAGAATGCAGATGTAGTGATATAGAAATTAAAAGATATAAGAATAGACTCTCAGATCCATTTCTAGATAGAATAGATATGAACATAGTGATGCAATCGGTTAGCAAAGATGATACAAGCAGTTATACATCCAAAGAACTGCATAAAATGGTTGTTGAGTCACATATATTTTCTAGAAAAAGAGGACAGGAAGTTTTTAATGCAAAACTTGATGATCATGAGATTGAGAAATTTTGTGTACTTTCAGAAGAAGCAAATGAAACTTTATCGATTGCGATAGAACGATTTGATTTATCTTTTCGTGGAATAAAAAAAATACAAAAACTTGGAAGAACAATAGCAGACTTAGATAAATGTGAGACAATTGGGAAAAAACATATGCTTGAGGCCTTAAGTTACAGAAGAAGGTAAAATAGATTTGTTGAAATTAATTTCTTTGGATATACTATAAGCAAAAATAATCATTTGAGGCAGAGTAGTGAAAAAAGAAAATATATTGGATGAGTTAAGATCTGCAAAGGTAGCACATTTAAAATGGGTTCAAAGAGCGAAGTCACTTATTTCGGGTATGCCTGTAGAAAAAGAAGCTATACCTTTAGATTATACAGATTGTGTATTTGGGAAATGGTTTTATAGTGTAGGACAAGAGATAGCCCTTATGCCAGGGATGAGTGTGATGGATGCTATTGGTGAAAAGCATACGGCTCTACACAATGTGTATTTTAAAATCTTTCAAATTTATTTTGGAGATACGACAAGGTCTTTTTTCTCAAAACTTCTTAAAATAAAGAAAAAGGTTTCATCGGCTGAAGAGGAGATGGCCTTGCAGTATTATAATGACCTCGAGGGAATCTCAAAGGAACTTTTGGAGATGATAGGACGTCTTGAGCGTCGAATCAATGCCTTAGGTGAAGAGTTTTTCAGCGCTAAATAATACTCTTAAAAGACTTGAATCTTTTAAATATTGTAGTATGTTGCATTAGGATGATAAACAACTAATGCAGACGTAGATTGTTCTGGATGAATTTGAAATGTTTCACTAAGTTCAATACCAAATTCTTCAGGTTTTAACAAATCAAACAATGGACGATTGAGTTCTAAATCTGGACAAGCTGCATAACCAAAAGAGTATCTACTTCCTTGGTACTTATTCATCTGAACATCTGAGAGCTTACTTCCTTCACCATCACTAATGTTTAAATCTAGGCGTACTTGTTTATGAGCTATTTCGGCTAAGGCTTCTGCCAGTTCTACCCCAAGGCCATGAAATTGATAATACTCCGTATACTCTCCTGCATCCATGATAAGGCGTTCAGCATCACTTATTTTAGCCCCAGCACTCACACAAGTTAGTGCTATGACATCATGTCTATCTTTGTGAAAAAAGTCACTTAAAGCACGATGTGGCTGTTTTGATTGTCTAGGAAAGCTAAATTGTTTCACAGCCCTGCCAATAATTTGATTTAAAGGTTCTCGATTGACTTCTTCTTGTGAGTTATAACCTTCATTTTCGTCAAAAATAAGAAGAGTGTTATCATCACTTCTGCAAGGCCAATAACCATAGATGATTGTAGGTTCAAATAGTTTCTCATTTAAAAACTGTGATTTTAATTTTTCATAAGCTGGCCATACAACTTCATCAAGTTGTTTTTCATAGGCTTCTTTTGTCATACCTTTAGAACTATATCCCCAGCGAGATTTAAAAAGTATTTTATGGTTGATCCATTCAAAAGCCATTTCGATTTGCTGTTGCGTTAATTTGATTTCACGTCTTCCCCAAAAGGGAGGGGTAGGAACTTTGATATCACGAGAGGGCATTTTCAATTCGCTAAAAGGAGGTATGAGCACTTCTTTTTTCTCTTTAGCAACTTTTTCTTCACCTTCTTTGCCATGTAAATTGGTATCCAAATTTCCAGCTTCGATTCTACTCATAGCTGTTACACCATCAAAAGCATCCTTACAGTAAAAGATAGGCCCATCATAAAAAGGACGGCAAAAATCATCAATAAATGTACGGGTGAGAGCAGCGCCACCTAAAAGAATAGGAATAGTAATTCCTTTTTCTTTGAGTATTTTTAGATTTTCTTGCATAACTTGTGTTGACTTCACCAAAAGCCCACTCATTCCAAAGGCAGAGATATGACCCTTAGCATAAGATTCTAAGAAAGTGTCAAGTTCTACTTTTATACCAAGATTTTCTACTTTATATCCATTGTTTGAGAGGATAATATCAACAAGGTTTTTTCCAACATCATGAACATCACCTTTAACTGTTCCAAGAGCTAATGTTGTATCGACAGATTTTTCGACTTTTGGTAGATATGGGTTAAGATGATCCACTGTTTTTTTCATGGTCTCAGCTGATTGAAGTACAAAGGGAAGTTGCATTTGACCACTTCCAAAGAGTTCACCAACAACTTTCATAGCATCAATTAAAATTTCATTTACGATTATTTCGGGAAGAATTTTATGGCGTGCTTCTTCTACAAGAGGAATCATTCTTTCCTTATCTCCATCCATTAAAAGTTTGGCAATTTTTTCTTCATCACTCATAGCTAAATATTCAGCATCTTCAACAGAAGAATCTATAGCTTCTTTGGTGCTGAAATGCTCTATAAAGCTAAAGAGTGCTTCACCGTTTGGTTTTCGGTTGAAAATTAGATCATCACATATAGTTTGATCTTCTTCACTTATTTTATTGATAGGAATAATATGTTTAACATTGATAATTACTGATGTTAAACCTGCTTCTAAACAATGGTGAAGAAACATGGAGTTAAGATATGGACGTGCGTCTTTATCAAGTCCAAAAGAGATATTTGAAAGTCCAAGTGTAGCACTTACTTCTGGATGTTTTTTTCTTAAAGCGCGGATAGCTTCTATGGTGTTTATCCCAGCATCCCAATACTCTTCATCTCCACTTGCAAGTGTGAATGTGAGAACATCAAAGATTAAATCTTCTTTTTTAATCCCATGTCTATTGGTTGCTAAATCAATAATTCGATCTGCAACTTTGAGTTTATCTTCTACAGTTTTAGCCATACCAACTTCATCTATAGTTAAACAAACAAGAGATGCTCCGTACTTCTTGGCAAGTGCACATACATCGTCAAATTTTTCTTCACCATCTTCGAGGTTTACAGAATTCAATATTGGTTTTCCACCGATATGTTTAAGGGCAGTTTCTAGTCCAGTTGTCTGCGTGGAATCGGGCATAAGAGGAAGTGCTATTTTTTGGTTATACATTCCCATAACCGCTGTCATATCTTTTGTTTCATCCCGACCTGCAAAACCAACATTGACATCAATCACGTGGGCACCTGCACGAACTTGCTGCTGTGCAACACTGAGTGTGCCTTCGTAATTTTCTGCTAAAAGTAATTCTCTAAAGGCTTTTGAACCCGTAGCATTCGAGCGTTCCCCCATAAGTAAAGGTGCCGGTTCTTGCATAAGTTCACAGGTATTAAAAAGCGATGCTATAGAATTTGGATGACTTCCGGTTGCTGTCTTTGGCAGAGTGGAATGCACTCTGTTAACCAAGGCACGAATGTGTTGCGGGGTTGTTCCGCAACATCCACCTAAAAAGCTCACTCCGTCAAACTCTAAGAACTTCTCTGTTTTGTCTGAAAATTCTTCTGGGTTCATTGGATAATATGTGTATCCTCCGCGGTTTTGAGGAAGTCCTGCATTTGAATGTACGCTGATAGGTTTATGCCATAACTCACTTAAAGTTCGGACATGTTTTAGCACTTGTTCCGGTCCGGTTCCACAGTTAAACCCAAGGCTTAAAATGTCAAAAGGCTCCAAGATGGTTGCAATTGTGGCAGCATCTGTACCTATGAGCATAGTTCCGCTAAGTTCGATTGTAACAGAAACCATGATAGGAATATCTGTGCCTCGCAGTTTGTTGGCTTCTTGACATGCATGCAAGGCGGCTTTTATTTGTAGAGGGTCTTGACAAGTCTCTAGTAAAAACACATCAACACCGCCATCAATAAGCGCAACACAAAATTCAGTATAGCCTTCAAACATTGCATCATATGTGATATGACCTAATGATGGCAGTTTTGTTCCCGGTCCAACAGAACCAAGACAAAATCTTGGATGTTCTGACGTAGAGAACTTTTCACACTCTGCTTTAACAAGTTCCGCTCCGGCGCGTGTGAGTTCATAGGCACGATTTCCAATCTGGTACTCATCTAAAACCCAAGAAAAAGATCCAAAGGTGTTTGTTGTGATAAAGTCAGCACCGGCAGTGAGATAAGCATGAA
>JGI11705J14877_10001675_pt1 | contig 12450 bp, 9 predicted proteins | sample Etolaghawater15m_FD_14877 | JGI IMG/M metagenome (IMG submission 14877) | reverse complement strand
AATAGATATTTCAGAAGTTGAACCTATCGAAAATATTTTAAAAAGATTTGGTAGTGGAAGCATGTCCCACGGAGCCTTGTCAAAAGAGGCGCACGAGACCTTAGCAATAGGAATGAATAGAATTAAAGGTGCTTCATGCAGTGGAGAGGGTGGAGAAGATGAAAAGAGATTTAAAGTTTTGGAAAGTGGTGATAGTGCAAATTCAAGAGTAAAACAAATTGCTTCAGCAAGATTTGGTGTAACAATAAATTATTTAAACAATTGTAATGAAATAGAAATAAAAATAGCTCAAGGTGCAAAACCCGGTGAAGGTGGTCAGTTGCCAGGATTTAAAGTTACAAAAGAAATTGCAAAACTAAGACATTCTACCCCAGGGGTAACTTTAATTTCACCTCCTCCTCACCACGATATTTATTCAATCGAAGATTTGGCTCAATTAATTTATGATCTAAAACAAATTAATCCTCAGGCAAGAATTGGTGTAAAATTAGTTGCTTCATCTGGGGTAGGCACAATTGCAGCTGGAGTTGCTAAAGCAAAAGCTGATATAATTTTAATTTCTGGACATAACGGAGGTACTGGAGCCACACCACAAACAAGTGTTAAATATGTTGGTATACCTTGGGAGATGGGATTAACTGAGGCCAATCAAGTTCTTACATTAAATAACTTAAGGCACAAAGTAACACTCAGAACTGATGGTGGAATTAAAACAGGAAGAGATGTTGTAATTGCCGCCATGATGGGAGCAGAAGAATATGGTGTTGCTACAACTGCTTTAGTTGCTATGGGATGCATTATGGTTAGACAATGTCATTCTAATACCTGCCCAGTAGGAGTGTGTACTCAAGATGAAAAATTAAGAGAAAAATTTACTGGCACTCCGGATAAAGTTGTAAATTTATTTACCTTTATAGCGTCAGAAGTTAGAGAGATTTTAGCTAGACTTGGATTTAAATCATTAAATGAGATTATTGGACGAACAGATCTATTAATGCAAGTTAGTAAAGCATCACCAAACTTAGATGATTTAGATTTAAACCCATTATTTGTTCAAGCAGATGCAGGAGATAATAAAAGATATTGTGAAAACCCTGAGATAAATTTTGTACCAGATACGCTTGACCAAGAGATATGGCCAGAAATTGAAAATGCATTAGATCAATCCAAAAAAATTGATAAAAAATATATTATAAAAAATACAAATAGAGCTGTTGGTACCAGAATAAGTCATCATCTTTACAAAAAATTTGGTTATGAGAAATTAGAAGATAACTTTTTATCTTTAACTTTTAAGGGTTCAGCTGGTCAATCATTTGGAGCTTTTGCCACAAAAGGTTTGAAGTTGGTTTTGGAAGGGGATGCTAATGATTATGTTGGAAAAGGACTTTCAGGTGGAATTATTTCTATCAAACTTTCTGAAGAAAGTAATTTAATCTCTAATGAAAATACGATTATTGGAAACACAGTTTTATATGGCGCAACTTCAGGAAAGTTATTTGCAGCAGGTCAAGCAGGAGAAAGATTTGCAGTAAGAAACTCAGGAGCAATTACAGTTATCGAAGGATGTGACTCGAATGGGTGTGAGTATATGACAGGCGGTACAGTTGTAATATTGGGTAATGTTGGGGATAATTTTGCAGCTGGTATGACAGGTGGAATGGCATTTGTTTATGATGCTTCGAATGATTTTAACAAAAAAGTTAACTCAGAGTCTGTGGTATGGCAAAAAGTTGAAACAGAGTTTTGGTCTAATTATTTAAAAGAATTAATAAATGAACATTCAAGCGAAACTAATTCTGAGCTATCAAAAAAAATTATAAGTAATTTTAATCAAGAAATTGAAAATTTTATTCAAGTATGTCCTAAAGAAATGCTCGATAAACTTAGCAATCCTATTACCCTTAAAAAAACTATTAAGGAAGTAAGTTAAAGAATTAGACTGAGTTCATTAGTTAATATTTTTAACCATCTTTTTGAAGATAAACTATGATCTCCATTTTTAATAATGACTAGCTTTTTTCTAGCATTTTTGAAGAGTTTTAGCACTTTCCTCGAATAGACAACAGGCACGGACTCATCTTTTTCACCATGCACCATTGTAACATTTAGCTTTTGATTAATATTCTTTTTTAAAATTTTATTTTTTCGTCCATCTTTAATTAACTGTAGTGTAATTGGATATTCATATTTTCCATGTTTTAAATTAATTATCCCTTTTTGGGTAATTTCTCTCTTCATGCTTTTGTTAAATTTTTTCCACATTAAGTTTTCTAAAAATTCAGGTGCAGATCCGATTCCCAAAAAACCTATAATTTGTTTGTTAAATACTTTGAATTGATTAAGAGAAATCCATGCACCCATACTTGATCCAACTAAAATAAAATTATTTTTCTTAACAATTTTTTTAATTAATAAAGTGGTTTCCTTAGTCCATTTACTTATATTGCCATTAATAAATTTTCCTGAGGACTTTCCGTGACCTGAATACTCCAAAGCTAAAAATCCATAATTGTTTTTTTTTGCGAACTTTAAAAAATGTTTAGGTTTTTTTCCTTCAAGGTCAGACATAAAACCATGAAGAAAAATAATAAAGGGACCATTATCCTTGTCATGTTTTAAATAGCGAATTTTCTTAGAATTTGATAATTTACAGTAGCTATATTTCATCATTAAAGTTTAATACGTAATTCTATTAATATATAACAATATCAAATGTCATCTAATTTAAAAGTTTTGCAAGTTATTCCAAAACTGGGATATGGAGGTGCAGAAACAGGTTGCTATGATATTGCACATTATTTGCCAGAAAATGGCTGTAAGTCTTTTATAGTTACAAGTGGAGGCGAGTTAACAAAATTTATAAATAAAGAAAAAGTTAAGTTAATTAAATTACCAGTACAAAGTAAAAATCCATTATTAATAATATTCAATACACTAGCTCTTATATTTATTATAATTTTTAATAATATTTCTATTGTACATGCAAGAAGCAGAGCACCAGCGTGGTCTTGTTTATTTGCAACAAAAATTACTAGAAGAAAGTTTGTAACAACATTTCATGGAACATATAATTTTAATAACAAAATAAAAAAATTTTATAATTCAGTTATGGTGAAATCTAATTTAATCATTGCTGGATCAAATTTTATTTTTTCTCATATCAAAAATAATTATTCAGATTATTTAGATATTAAAAATAAATTACTAGTGATTTTTAGAGGCATAAATGTAGATTATTTTGACCCCACTACAAAAACAGAAATAGAAGAAAAAAAATTATTAAAAAATTGGGGTATTGTAGAGAATAAAAAAATAATTTTATTGCCAGGCCGATTAACTTCATGGAAGGGCCAAGAATTATTTTTAGAAGCTATAAATATGGTGAATATTCAACTTGGTTATGAAGCTTTTTATGCTGTTATTCTTGGAAGTGATCAGGGCCGTGATTTATTTAAAAAAAAACTTATAAGATTGAGTGAACAATATAGAATGACTAAACAGGTAAAATTTATAGATCACTGTAAAGATATGGCTTTAGCCTACAAAGTTTCTGATATTATTATTTCAGCATCAATTGAACCTGAAGCTTTTGGAAGGGTAGCAGTTGAAGCACAGTCAATGGAAAAAGTAATAATAGCAAGTGATATTGGTGGATCAAACGAAACAGTAATTGATGAAAAAACCGGCTATCTTTTTGAGGCTGGCAATGCAAATTCACTTTCTAAAAAAATTCTAAAAGTATTAAATTTGGATGATACAACAATAAAAACAATAGGTACTGAAGGAAGAAAAAATATTGTAAACAAGTTTAATGTTGAAAAAATGTGCTTTTCTACTTATTCAGAGTACAAAAAATTAATTAATTAAATGCCTACTATAACATTACCAGATGGAAACAATTTAGAGTTTCCAAATAAAACAACAGGATTAGAAGTCGCTGAAAAAATTAGCACATCACTTGCTAAGCAGGCAATGATTGTTGCTGTTGATGGTCAATTGAAGGATTTAGATTTTGTAATTGATAAAGATTGTTCTGTAAAAATATTTACTTCAAAAAATGAAGAAGGATTAGAAACCATAAGACATGACACGGCACATATTCTAGCAATGGCCGTTCAAGAACTGTTTCCGGGTACACAAGTTACAATAGGACCTGTAATCGAAAACGGTTTTTATTATGATTTTGCAAGAAAAGAACCATTTACTGAAGATGACTTAAAAAAAATTGAAGATAAAATGAAAGAGATTGTTGATAGAGATGTTGTTACAAAAAGAGAAGTGTGGTCAAGGGAAAAGGCAATAGAACATTTTAAAAAAAAAGGTGAGATATATAAAGCTGAATTGATCGAAAGTATTCCTCAAGGTGAGGAAGTTTCAATATATTTTCATGGAGATTGGCATGATCTTTGTCGAGGCCCACATTTATCTTCCACTGGTAAAATTGGAAAATATTTTAAATTGATGAAGGTTTCAGGCGCTTATTGGAGAGGAGACTCAAATAATGAAATGCTTCAAAGGATTTACGGAACAAGTTGGGCCACTCAAAAAGATCTAGACGCATATCTAAAAAGACTCGAAGAAGCAGAAAAAAGAGATCACAGAAAACTAGGCAAAGAAATGGATTTATTTCATTTTAGAGAAGAAAGCCCAGGATCTGTATTTTGGCATGAAAAAGGATGGGCTCTTTTTCAAAAGTTAATTAACTATATGAGAGCTCGCCAAGATGCTGCGGGTTATAAAGAAGTAAACACACCAGAAGTGTTAGATCGTTTACTATGGGAAAAGTCGGGTCATTGGGAAAAATATGGGGAAAATATGTATACATCTGAAACACCTGACGAAAAAGTGTTTGCAATTAAACCGATGAATTGTCCTGGTCATATTCAAGTTTTTAACCAAGGGTTAAAAAGTTATAGAGACCTACCTTTGAGAATAACTGAGTTTGGAAAAGTTCACAGATATGAACCTTCTGGTGCTTTACACGGTTTATTAAGAGTTAGAGCATTTACTCAAGATGATGCACATATATTTTGTTCTGAAGACCAAATAACAAGTGAGTGTTTAAATGTTACTAATTTAATTTTAGATATTTATAAAGATCTTGGTTTTGAAAATGTAATTTTAAAATATGCAGATAGGCCAGAAGTTAGAGTTGGTGCCGATGAAGTTTGGGATAAAGCCGAAGCATCTTTACTTGAAGCAGTAAAAGCTTCAAAATTAGAGTATAGCGTAAATAAAGGTGAAGGTGCTTTTTATGGTCCAAAAATAGAATTTGTTTTAAGAGATGCAATCGGTAGAGATTGGCAATGTGGAACACTTCAAGTGGATTTAAATTTACCAGGTAGACTTGATGCATCATATGTAGATAAAGATGGAACAAAAAAAGTTCCTGTGATGTTACATAGGGCATTGTTTGGTTCTCTTGAAAGGTTTATAGGAATTTTAATCGAGCACTATGCTGGAAAATTCCCTTTTTGGATTTCTCCACTTCAAACTGTAGTAATTCCAATATCAGAGGAGTTCGATGATTATGCAACACAAGTTTCAAAAAAAATTAAACAAACTGGCATGAGCTCTTTTGTTGATCTAAAAAAACATAATTTGAATTATAAAATTAGAGATCATTCACTCGCAAAAATACCTCTATTATTAATTTGTGGTAAAAAAGAAGTTGACAGTAACTCAGTAACGATTAGAAGATTAGACTCTAATAAACAAGAAAATATGGATCTAGACGTATTCTTAAAAACATTCTCTGCTTTGAATAAAGCATCTTCAAACTAAGTGGCAGATTTTAAACAAAACTATTTTCAAAGAAGAACTAAGGACCGTGGTCCAAGATCTAATAATAGAATTTCATCACCTGAAGTTCAAGTTATAGGTAGTGATGGAGAGAACTTGGGAGTTATAAGCACGAACGAAGCTATAACAATGGCAAAAAATCAAGGATTAGATTTAATTGAAATTGCTGCAAACGCCAACCCACCAGTTTGTAAGATTATGGATATGGGTAAATTTAAGTATGATGCCCAGAAAAAAGCCAACCTTGCTAAGAAGAAACAAAAAATAGTTTTACTTAAAGAAATTAAAATGCGACCAGTTACAGAAACACACGACTATGAATTCAAAGTTAAAAATGCAAAAAAATTTATATCAAAAGGTGACAAGGTGAAATTTACAATTCGATTTAAAGGTAGAGAGTTGCAGCATTCACACCTTGGAAATGAATTGATGAACAAGATTAAAGAGGACATGAAGGAAGTTGGTAAAATAGAATTGCATCCTAAGTTTGATGGTAAGCAAATGATAATGGTAATTCAGCCTTTATAAGCCTTAATTAAGGTTGTAAATTTAAATCATTCTTTGTATAACCTCGCAGAATTATGCCAAAACTTAAAACAAAAAGCTCAGCAAAAAAAAGATTTAAAATATCTGCAAAGGGTAAGGTAATGACTGCCCAAGCTGGTAAGAGACATGGTATGATTAAAAGAACAAATTCACAAATTAGAAAATTAAGAGGCACTACTGCGATGTCAAANCAAGATGGAAAAATCGTAAAATCGTACATGCCCTACAGTTTAAGAGGATAAAATGGCAAGAGTTAAAAGAGGCGTAACCAGCCGAGCTAAACATAAAAAAGTTTTAAAAGCTGTTAAGGGTCAATGGGGCAGAAGAAAAAATACTATCAGAGTTGCAAAGCAAGCAATGGAAAAGGCTATGCAATATGCATACCGAGATAGAAGAAATAAAAAGAGAGATTTTAAATCTCTTTGGATACAAAGAATTAATGCTGGTGTTAGAGCTGAAGGTCTAACATACTCTAAGTTTATTAATGGATTAACTAAGTGTGGAATTACTATTGATAGAAAAATTCTTGCAGAAATTGCTTATGATAGTCCAGAGGCATTTAAAACAATAGTACAAAAAGCTCAATCAGCTTTAAATTAATCTCTATTGTTTTTATTTCTTTAAGAAATAATCTGTGTTCATGTCTGATATTAAAAAAATTAAAGAAGAATTTCTTAATAAATTGCAAGGCAATTTAACTTTATCTGAGACAAACCAAATCAAAACAGACCTATTTGGAAAAAATGGAATTATTTCACTTGAGTTTAAAAAAATTGGTCAAATAGATGAAAGTGAAAGAAAAACATTTGCCTCCGATTTAAATGAAATAAAAAATGTCTTACAGAATGAAATAGAAAATAAAATCAGTAAAATTGAACAGCTTGAAATAAATGAAAAGCTTAATAAAGAAAAGATTGATGTAACACTTCCGACAAGACCATATTTGAAGGGAAAAATTCATCCTGTATCACAAACCATTGATGAGATATCCTCTATTTTTTCAGAAATTGGTTTTAGTGTTGAAGAGGGACCTGATGTAGAAAATGAATATAACAATTTCACTGCATTAAATACGCCAGATAATCATCCAGCAAGAGATATGCATGATACTTTTTATCTAGATGAAGATAAGCAAAAACTTTTAAGAACGCATACTTCGCCAGTTCAAATTAGAACAATGTTAAAAGATAAACCCCCATTTAAAATCATTGCACCAGGAAGAACTTATCGGTCTGATAGTGATCAAACACATGCCCCTATGTTTCATCAAGTTGAAGGATTACATATCGATAAAAATATTAACATGGGTCATTTAAAAGGATGCTTAAATTATTTTATAAAAGAGTTTTTTGAAGTTGATAAAATAAAGATGCGATTTAGACCAAGTCATTTTCCATTTACTGAGCCTTCAGCAGAAGTAGATATCGGTTATGAATTAAAAGATGGAAAAATAGTTATTGGAGAGGGTGATAAATGGTTAGAAATATTAGGCTGTGGTATGGTTCACCCAAACGTTTTAAATAATGTAAATGTAGATAGTAAAATTTATCAAGGTTATGCATTTGGAATTGGCATTGATAGACTTGCGATGCTTAAATATGGAATAAATGATTTAAGAGCATTTTTTGAATGTGACTATAGATGGCTTAATCATTTTGGTTTCGATCCATTAGACGTTCCTAGTAATTATAGAGGTTTAAGTAGATGAAAATTACTTATGATTGGTTAAAAGATCACCTAAAAACTAAATCTACTGAGGCTCAATTAATAGAAAAATTAACAGATATAGGACTGGAAGTAGAGAGTGTAGAGACACCATCATCAGATTTTGATGCTTTTAAAATTGCAAAGATAATTAAAACAGAAAAACACCCAGATGCAGATAGGCTAAAAGTTTGCGATGTTGATGTTGGAGAAAAAGATTTAGTTAAAGTAGTTTGTGGTGCTCCAAATGCAAGAGAAGGTTTGTTTACTATTTATGCACCTCCAGGAGCCACCATACCAAAAAATAAAATGAAGCTGTCCATAAGTAAAATAAGAGGTGTAACTTCTTATGGAATGCTTTGCTCAGAGTCAGAATTAAGCTTATCCGAAGACAGTGATGGAATAATAGAATTAGATCAGTCCAAATATAATAAAAAAATTGGAAAAAAATATTTTTCTAAAAATCAATCAAATTTAATTGATTTATCGATTACACCAAATAGACCAGATTGCCTAGGTGTAAAGGGTATTGCAAGAGATCTTGCATCAACAGGTTTTGGAAAGTTTGTTGAAAGAAAAGAAAAGAAAATAAAGTCTAAATTAAATCAAAAAATTAAAATTAAGATCAATAAAGAAAAAAACCAAGGTTGCACTTCGTTTGGGAGTTGCCTCATAACAAATATAAAAAATTGTGAAAGCCCTCAATGGTTAAAAGATAAATTAATTTCTATTGGTCAAAAACCAATCTCAGCTGTCGTCGATATAACTAACTATGTNATGTTAGATTTGAATAGACCGCTTCATGCATATGATGCAGACAAGATTGATAAAGGGATAATTGTAAGAAATTCAAAAAAAGGAGAGCGTTTTACCGCTTTGGATAACAAGGATTATACACTTGAAGAAAACATGTGTGTGATTTCAGATAATACTGGAGTTTTGGGTTTAGGTGGTATTATTGGGGGCACAAGATCTGGAACCGAGTTAGATACAAAAAATGTTTTAATTGAGTCTGCATATTTTGACCCAAGATCTATTAGAAAAACTTCAAAGTTATTAAATATTGATACAGATGCTAAATTCAGATTTGAAAGAGGAATTGACCCCTTATCAATTGAACAAGGAATTAATAGAGCGGCAGAATTAATCAAAGAAATTTGTGGTGGGGAGGTAAGCAGAATCGATATTCAAAAAATTGAAAAGTTTGAAAAAACAAAAATAGAATTTGATTCAAATTTATTTGAAAAAATTTCTGGATTTAAAATATCAACTAAAGAAATGACACAGATATTAAAGCACTTAGGTTTTGAAGTAAAATCAGGTAAAAATAATTTAAAACTCAAAGTTCCGTCTTGGAGACCTGATGTTACAAAACCAATTGATGTAGTTGAAGAATTAGTAAGAATTCATGGATATGATAAAATAAAAACTATAGATCCTGAAAAAACGAGGATTAAACCTACTCTAACAAAATCACAAAGACAGTTTCATTTTTTACAAAGATCTCTTGCATCAAAGGGATATCTTGAGACAATAACTTGGTCTTTTACCGACTCTAAAATAAACGATTTATTTAGGGAGCAAAAAAATTCTATTGAGATAGTTAATCCCATAAGTTCAGACTTGAACGTTTTAAGAAACTCAATTTTTTCAAATTTAATTTTTTATTTAAGTAAAAATCTTGATCGTGGATTTAAAGATGTTTCCTTGTTTGAAATAGGTCCTGTGTTTTTTGGATCTGAACCAGGTCAGCAAGAAACTGTAATTGGCGGTTTAAATGCTGGTAAAAAATCAAGATTATCTTGGTTAGATAAATCGAGAAATGTAGATGTTTATGATGCAAAACAAGTAGTAATTCAAACTTTAGAAGAAGCTGGTTTTAATCCAAATAAACTTTTTATTGATGACAATACTCCAAATTACTTTCACCCTGGAAAATCAGGAAGAGTTTTTCTAAACAAAGGTAAAGAACATTTAGCAGCTTATTTTGGTGAGCTGCACCCAAATATTATTAAAAAATTAGACATAAAGACAGAGGCATTAGTTGGTTTTGAAATATTTATAGATAATTTAAAGATTACAAAAAAAAGTTTAAATGATCAAAAGTCTAAATTTGAAGTATCAGATTATCAAAAATCAGAAAGAGATTTTGCATTTATAGTAGATAAAAATTTTATCTCTCAAGACTTAATTGATGTAATTTATAACGTAGATAAAAACCTAATTAAGGAAGTTAAAATTTTTGATGTTTATCACGGTGAAAATATACCTGAGGACAAAAAATCTATAGCTATTAATGTATCAATTCAATCAAATGAAAAAACGCTTAAAGAGCAAGATTTGGATTTATTAAACAAATCTATAATTGAATTAGTAGAAAAAAAAACTGGTGCTAAAATTAGATCATAGAAACAATGGACACTATTGATCATATTAGAAATTTTGCAATCATTGCACATATTGATCATGGAAAATCAACTATAGCAGATAGAATAATTCATAAATGTGGTGGGTTGACCGAAAGAGAGATGAAGGATCAAGTTTTAGATTCTATGGATATTGAGAGAGAACGAGGAATTACAATCAAAGCCCAAACTGTAAAGTTAAATTATAAATCAAAAGATGGAAAAAATTATATTTTAAATATAATTGATACACCTGGACATGTTGATTTTAGTTATGAGGTTTCTAGATCTTTATATGCGTGTGAAGGATCTATTTTAATAGTAGACAGCACACAAGGAGTTGAAGCACAAACACTTGCAAACGTTTATCAAGCTTTAGATATTAATCATGAAATTATCCCTGTTTTAAATAAAACTGATTTACCAGCATCAGATATTGAAAAAACAAAGAAGCAAATAGAGGATGTAATAGGTATTGATACAGAAAATGCAGTGCCTTGCTCAGGAAAGACAGGTGAGGGAATTGAGGATATATTAGAAAAAATTATTACTTTATTACCTGCTCCTAAGGGTAAACCTTCTGATGATCTAAAATGTTTGCTAGTTGATAGTTGGTATGACACTTATCTTGGAGTGGTAATTTTAGTTAGAGTTATCAATGGAAAATTAACCAAAAATATGAAAATAAAAATGCTTTCAACAAATCAAGATTATATTGTTGAAAAAGTGGGGGTCTTTACTCCAAAACCTAAAGACATGAATGAATTAAATTCAGGTGAAATTGGTTTTATTACTACAGGTATAAAAGTTTTATCTGAAACAAAAGTTGGTGATACCATTTGTGATGCAACGATACCATTTGTGATGCAACCAAACCTACAGTAGAGGCCTTACCAGGTTTTAAGCCAAGTAAACCAGTTGTTTTTTGTGGTTTATTCCCTGTTGACAGTTCTGAATACCAAAAATTAAAAGATGGCTTAGCTAAATTACAATTAAATGATGCAAGTTTTTCTTTTGAAGCAGAATCTTCATCTGCATTAGGATTAGGTTTTAGATGTGGTTTTTTAGGATTATTGCATCTTGAAATTATTACTGAAAGACTAGAAAGAGAATTTGATGTTAATTTATTAACCACAACACCAGGAGTTGTTTATAAAGTTAATTTAAATAATGGAGAAACATTAGATCTTCAAAATCCATCAAGCTTACCAGATCCAACTTTAATAAAAACCATCGAAGAGCCATGGATTAAAGCAACTGTTATTACTCCTGATCAATATCTAGGATCAATAATTAAACTTTGCCAAGACAAAAGAGGCATACAAACTAATTTAACTTACTCAGGCAATAGAGCTGTATTAAGCTATGAACTNCCATTAAATGAAGTTGTATTTGATTTTAATGATAAGATTAAATCCATGACTAGCGGGTATGCAAGTTTTGACTACGAAATTGCTGAATACAGAGAAGGTGACTTGGTTAAATTAGGTATTTTAGTCAATGGTGAACCAGTTGATGCTTTGGCAATGATGATACATAAAGATTTTGCTCAAAGAACAGGCAGAGAAGTCTGTGAAAAGTTAAAAGATTTAATTCCAAGACATAATTTCATGATACCTGTTCAGGCAGCAATAGGAGGTAAAATAATTGCAAGAGAGACCATCAAGGGTTTTAAGAAAGATGTATTAACTAAAATACATGGAGGTGGTGCAACCGATCGTAAAAGAAAACTACTAGAAAAACAAAAAAAAGGTAAAGCAAGATCCAAACAATTTGGACGAGTTGAAATACCTCAAGAAGCGTTTATTGGTGTACTCAAAATATCAAAAGAGAAATAATTGGAGAGGTGGCCGAGTGGTTGAAGGCGCACGCTTGGAAAGCGTGTAAAGGAGCAATTCTTTCATGGGTTCGAATCCCATTCTCTCCGCCATTAAATAAGCCACATTTTATAATACAATTCTTATCATCATTAAATGTAGTGATGCAATAT
>JGI11705J14877_10001674_pt1 | contig 12455 bp, 9 predicted proteins | sample Etolaghawater15m_FD_14877 | JGI IMG/M metagenome (IMG submission 14877) | reverse complement strand
TGATACGGGCCTCCCGCGACCAGCGGGAGGCCTTTTTTTCACTTTTAGCATCGGCGCTGTGAGCCCGCAAACGGCGGCGCGCGATCACATCGATATTCGCTTGGCGTGATCGCTTTCGAGGTACAATATCCCTCCTTTCCTTTTCGCCGTCTCACGACGTTTAGCCATGCATACCCCGCTGTCGCCAGGCCGCGACGAACCCGCCTGTAACCGCATCGACATCAAGCTCAACGAGGTGCGCCAGCTGTTCAACTCGCTGGACCCGTCTCCGTTCCACGAAAAGGATCTGGAAGGCAGCGCCGCCGATTACATCGAGGAGGCGGCGCGCGAGTTCCATACCACGGCGCCACTGAAACTGGTGCTGCATCTGCCAGTAGACGTCTGCAATGACGAGACCACGCGCATCGTCAGCGACTCGGTGCATTATTACTTCGGTTATCGCGCGGATTCGGCGCGACGCGAGTTGCGTTTTACGCTGACCCAGGGGCGCACCGCGCTACTCATCGGCCTGACGTTTTTGTTCATGTGTATCGTCGCACAGCAGTTCATCGCCTCGCTCGACAAGCAGGGCCTGTTGTGGCAGATCATCAAGGAAGGCTTCCTGATCAGCGGCTGGGTGGCGATGTGGAAACCGATCGATATCTTTCTGTATCAGTGGTGGCCGATCGACCGCCGCCGTCGGCTGTTTTCCAGGCTGGCGAAGATGCCGGTTGAACTGCAGCCGTACTGAGCAGTCGATTTGCCGCTAGCGCGGCAGCACCGTAATCGGTTCGCGAATACGATTGATCTTGTGGTAATTGACCACGCTTTTGACCCGCATCTCGGTCAGTTCGGTGCCGGCCTTGACCAGCACCCGGCCATCGAGGGTTTCAATGTGCGAATCCAGACGTTGCCCGGCAGCCAGTTCCTCCACGCCCACATCGACAGGCTGGCCGCTGTGGGTGCCTTCGCCTTCTCCCTCGAACTGCTCTTTGACCAGATGCAATATGTCCGGGTCGTATTCGCCGCTTCGCCCCTGTAATGCCTGCACGGCCTGCTGAAAATTCGCTTGCCCGGCCTTCAGCAGAATCGACAGGTCGTGCACAATGCGTAAGATTCGGCTCTCGATGGGTAGATCCACGCCTTTGACTTCATCCTCGGGAAATCCTGAACCGTCGAAATTCTTGAACAGGTACAACACGATGCGAGCAACCTTTTGCATCCTTGGAATATTACCCAGCAGGTCATGTGTCTCGACCGGCAGCATCCGCACCATGTTCTGTTCCACCGGCGACAGTTCCTCGCCCTGATGCAGCTTGTCGCGGGTTTCCGCCGGCAGCGTGGCATCGGCGATATTGCTCATCATCGCGGCCATTTCCATCTGCCACAGGTCCTTTACGCCGAGCGCGCGGGCGACATTCCTGGCGCGTTCGAGCAGGCCGCCACGCAGGCTGATATCAACCGACGAATTCAGCGCCAGCATGTCCATGAACAGGTTGATCGATGACTTCAAGGTACCTTCGATGAGCTCACGCTCAGCGGTGATCAGGCGATACTGTTTGATGGAGTTTTCCAGGGTGTTCAGCATCAGATCATTGGGGCAGGGCTTGTTGAGAAAGCGAAACACATGCCCCTCATTGACGGCCTCGATCGCGGTTTGCTGATCGGCATTGCCGGTCAGCATCAGGCGCACGCTATCGGGCGCAATGCGCCGCACCTCTTTGAGAAACTGAATACCATCCATTTCCGGCATGCGCATGTCGGTAACAATGACCGCAAACGGGCCTTCTTCCTGTATCTGCTGCAGGCCTTGCGCGCCGCTGATCGCGATATGCACAGCAAAGCGTTTATGCCACTGGCGTTTGAATGCATCGAGTACATTCTGCTCATCATCTACGAATAAAATCTTTTCATTCATCCTGTGTTTCCTCCAGTAAACCCTGCCACTCGTCAAGCTTCTGCAGCAGGCCAATCTTTTCCAGATACAAGCGATCAACACCCTGCCCCTCGATACTGTGATCGAGACCGGCATGATTGTGCTGATCGACCAGTGCACCCGCCACGTGTAATGCCGTGGACACGCTGAACTGTTTGGTTTCGATCAGGTTGGCGCTGTGGTGATAGGCCACGGCCTCGACCACGTCGTGACGCAGCCCCCAGATGCCGAGCAGGTAGGCGCCCACCAGGCCATGGTTGAACCCGAACACCTGCGTTTCGGCGCTGACCTGGTCGATACCCCGGGTCTGCATGAGTACGCCAATTTCATCGAACTGGGGCGGGCGATTTTGATGCATGATGAGGATACCGATGTCATGCACCATACCGGCCAGAAAGCAGTCTTCAAGAAACGCCTTGCTCATCCCCATGCTGCGTGCGATGCGTTTCGCCAGCACCGCAACTTCGAGGTAGTGGGCCTGCAGCCGATTGAAATCGAATCGGCTTGCACCGGCATTTTCGAACTGTGAGAAAATGCCGATATTCAACGCCAGCGCCTTGATGGCGTCAAAACCAATCAGGCGGGTCGCTTCCTCGACAGCGGATATCTCGCGCCCCAGACCAAAAAAGGCCGAGTTCACCATTTGCAGAATCTTGGCCGACATGGCCGGATCGCCACTCACGATGCGCGCGACATCACTGACCGAGGAATCCGCCGAGCTAAGGGCTTGCAACAGCGCCTGATAGGCCTGCGGCAGGCTGGGCAGGGTTCTCAGGCTATTGACGAAGTGATGCAGGCGGTCATCACCCAGACTGTCAGCGAGACGGAAGGTGCGCTGAATGGTTGCCACCAGCAACTCGGCCTCGCAGGGCTTGGCCAGGAACTGGTGTGCCGTCACGGCGGTTTTCAGGCTCAATTCTTCATCGGCATAACCGGATAGAATGAAACGCATGGTTTGCGGGTATAACTCAGCCACCTTTTCAAGAAACTCGGCGCCATTCATGCCCGGCATGCGCATGTCAGAAACCACCAGGTCATACTCGGCCCGGGCCAGTTGCTGCAGACCGTGCTCGCCACTGTTGACGAAGTCCATCTCCCATTCGCGGCGCATACCGCGCAGTGAGCGACCGAACCCCTGCAGGATGGCTTCATCATCATCAACGAACAGTATCCTTTTCATGACGGGTCTCCACTGGCTGCTTCAAGCGGATGCAACGGAATGCGAATGATGAAGGTGGTACCGACATTCTCCTCGCTTTCGACCTCGATGCTGCCCGCATGTTTATCGACTATGGCCGAATAGGCGATGGCGAGGCCCTGGCCGGTGCCCTTGCCAACTTCCTTGGTGGTGAAAAACGGGTCAAAGATGCGTTTGCGGATCGCGGCTGGAATGCCACAGCCATTATCACTCACTCTCAGCTCGACGTATTGCCCTGCCTGGCGCGTGCTGATGCGGATCTCACCCTGGCGATCTTGCTGGTGCACATCATGTATGGCATGCGATGCATTGATAATGAGGTTGAGAACGACCTGGTTGAATTCACCGGGTAATACCGGAACCATGGGCAGGTCCAGGTCGAATTCAGTGATGAGCTGTGAATCATATTTCCATTCGTTGCGCGACACATCGATGGTGCTCTGGATGGCGCGATTCAGGTCGGTTGGCGTCTTTTCGTTGTTGCCGGGATGTGAGAACTCTTTCATTGCCAGCACGATCTTGCTGATGCGCTGCAGACCGCCCATCGATTGTTCGATGGCGCGGGGAATCTCGCCGCGCAGATATTCCAGGTCGGCCTCTTTTTCGATGTCATCCAGCTGTTGTTTGATCGCGGCCGGGTCGAGCGGCGCGTCGAATGACTCGAACACATGGCGATAATCGCCAAGTAGTTTGTCAATGTCCATAAAGGCATCCTTGAGAAAGTGAGTATTGTCACTGACGAACTGCACCGGTGTATTGATTTCATGGGCGATGCCCGCCGCCAGCTGGCCAACCGATTCAAGCTTCTGCGCCTGGTTTAACTGCACCTGCATGAGCTGGCGCTCCTGCTCCGCGAGCTTCAGGTGGGTGATATCCCACATGATGGTCAACACACCGACCACTGCCTGCTGGTGATCGAAAATCGGCGACGAGATGGTCTGGGTATATATGGCCCCTTCGGCGTGATTTTGAACGTCCTCGAATTCGATGCTTTGACCACTTGAGATCACCTTCCAGTCGGTCATTTCAATACGCTTCGCCTGCTCGCCTGCAAACAGCTCTCTGATATGTTTGCCGGGAATCTCGTTGGCCCGATAACCAAGACTTTCGGCGAAACTGCGGTTGGCGGAGATACACACCAGGTTGATGTCCTTGTAAACAACCCGTTCCGGCAGGTTATCCAGCAGGGTCTGGTAGGTGTTGCGACTCTGCCGCAGGATCTGCTCCTGTTGCTTTTGCTCACTGATATCCTGAAACACGACCACCGCTCCGGTCACCTCGCCAGATTCCATAATCGGGCTGCTTTTGAACGACGCGGGGAAGCTGCTGCCGTCTTTACGCCAAAATGCCGCATCCTGACGCTCGAGCCCAGTCCCCGTTTGCAGAACCTGCTGTATCTCGCAGCGACGCTGCTTCGTGTCAGCACCGGCGCCCGGGCGACCGAACAGGTCGCGCGGGTCGGCGCCGGTCATCTCTGCCGCCTGCCAGCCAAACAATTCGCAGGCGGTCGGATTGCAGTAACTGATCAAGCCCTTTGCGTCGAGCACCAGCATGCCTTCACCCGCCGCATCCAGAATCTGCTGCAAACGTTTTTCGCTGCGTGTCAGTAAACGTCTGGAGGAACGCTGCAGATTGAGTATGGCGACGCTGAGTTGCTCGATCTCGTTCATCTGCTCCGGCTGCAGGTGGCTGGCCAGCGAGTGCGCCGCCTGGACATCGAAATTCTGCGCCATTTTCATCAACGGCAGGCCCAACAGGCGGCGGCCAAAATAGATGAAGATAAACCACAGCGCCGCGGTCTTGACGATCGCCGCAAGCAGTAGCGCCTGGTAGGTGGGTTGCAATGCCTTGAAGATGACATTGCGGCTGGAATGCAGCTCGACACTGCCGATGACCGCCGGTGACAGGGCGACTGGCGCGACCAGTTCGAAACGGTACACCAATCTGGTATCGATATCAGGCTGAAAACTGCCCTGCTCGGCCAGCGCCTGGCGATGTTCATCGAAGACGCGTACGCCAACGATCTTGTTTCTCGACAGTATGCCGGTTATGAGGTCATCGATCAGCGGCCGGTCCAGATGCCATACGGCATTGGCCATCCCATGTTGCAGGACCTCGGCGCTGTCCTGCAAATCATCGAAATTCTGCCCGATGGTGACCTGATATTCATCCCAGCCCTGGTAGGCGGTCACCAGCACGGCCACCACCACGTAGGCGCCAAACACGTGCCTGAAAAGTGAAAAGACGATGGAGCGAAAAAGCGGCTTGTGCTCACTCATGGCATGCTCCTGAGGGACCGTTCATTGGCCAGCCATTGCTCGATCCGGGCATCCTGCAGCAGGCGCAGCAGGTCCTCGCGGCCTTGTGGCAGCATGACGAATCGGGTGTAAGACTGGTGGCGCGAGGGGCTGACAAAAAAACGTTCGCGCTGCGCCGACAGCTGCGCATCGCGGGTCAGAAAATACTCGATGGTGGAGGTCGGCAGCAGCAGTGCGTCACCACGCCGGGCCAGCAGTTTCACCAGGTTATCGCGTTCATTGTTGCCATCCACGCGGATAATGTCTCCAGATTTCACGCGCTCATCGATGCCGACGTAAAAATGACCGCGCATGCCCAGCAGGGTCTTGCCATCGAGCGAGCTCGCTGAATGGTAGTCGAGTGGATTGTCACTCAGGCTGACGATGCTGTTGGAATCATCGAACAGTTTGTGCCAGTGGTAAGGGTCCTCATCACCGCCAATGAATCCCCAGCTCGGATTGACCCAGGCCAGCATCCAGTTGTCGGCGCAGGCCTTGTCCGGGCAATCGCCCCCGATCCAGTCGGCCAACAGCTTGTTGAGGCGTGCGCGCGGCAGTACTCTGACCTCGAAGCGAATCTGCCCATCGCTCTGCGCGCTTAGGTATTGCGCCAGACGCTGGGTTAGCCCGGCGTGCTCAGCGGTCACAAAAGGCGGGTGATTGTGATAGCTGTAGAGGTATACGGTGTCGCTGGCCAGCGCTGGCCGGGCCATGGCAACACACAGAAAAAGTAGCGTCAGATGGGTGAGTTTTTGCATCATGTTCATGGCGATGAGCTAGTCTTAACATGACTGTAGTCGAGAATGAGGCACTGCAATATCCCCGAATGAGGACAATATGCTACAATCAGGCTTAATCATGGATCTCGGCCATGACCGAGGATAAACGCCCCAGGGTTCTGTTCGTCGACGATGAGGCGGATCTCCTGCACGCGCTGCGCCGCGCGCTGCGGCGGCGTGAACAACAGTGGAACCTGTTGTTTGCCCAGTCGGCGGAGGATGCGCTGAGGCTATGCCGTATCAGGCCCTGCCAGGTGGTTGTGACGGATTTGCTGATGCCGGGCATCAACGGTATCGAACTGATTCGCCTGCTTAATGACGAGTTTCCCGCCACCCAGTGCATGATGCTGAGCGGCACGGCCGGGCTTGACGATGCCGCCGAGGCGATCAACACCACGCGCATTTTCCGCTTTTTTTCCAAACCCTGCGATACCCTCGCGCTGAGCAGCAGTATCGAGGACGCGCTCGACGCCGTGCATCAGCGCAGCGAACCACCGACCATTGAACGTCTGATGCAAAGCTTTTCCCTGACCCGCTCCGAGGCGCGCCTGACCCGGTCGCTGGTGATGGGCAATGCGCTGGATGCCGCCGCCGAAGGACTCGGCATTACCGAATCATCGGCTCGAACCTATCTGAAGCGGGTATTTTCCAAGACCGGATGCAGCCGCCAGGCGGAGCTGGTCAGCAAGGTACTGCGGCGGATGCAGCACACGGCGCAGTGACGCTTACCGGGCGCCTTACCGGGTGTACCCTGCACCTGCCGTACAGTTAAACCCGCAGCTCAGGTAAAGCGAAAATCCTTGGGCACCACGACCACACCTTTTGGCGATACGGTAAAACGCGCGGCATCCTTTTCGCGGTCGACGCCGATGCGCTCGCCCGGCGGGATCACCACATCTTTATCAACGATGCAGTTCTCCAGATCGGCCCCGGCACCAACCTGCACGCCATCGAACAGGATGGCATTGTGTACCACTGCCTCCTCGCCGATTCTTACCCGCGGAAACAGAATGGAATGCTGAACCGTGCCACCCACGATCACGACCCCGCCCCCGGCGATGGAGTTGATGAAGATGCCCTCGCTGCCGGAGTCGCCCGGTACCGTACGCGCCGGTGGATTCTGCCGCTGGTAGGTGCGAATGGGCCAGTCGGGCTGGTACAGATCAAGTGATGGAACCGGATCGAGCAGGCCCATGTTGGCCTCGTAGTAGCTGTCGATGGTGCCCACATCGCGCCAGTAACGATCCGGGCTGACCCGCCCTTCATCACCACCAAAACGGTAGGCGAACACGCCCTCGCCATCGATCAGCCTGGGGATGATGTCCTTGCCGAAATCATGTGACGAGGTCTCGTTGCGGTTGTCCTGCTCGAGAATTTCGATCAGGCGATCGATGGAGAACACATAGATGCCCATCGACACCAGCGCCTGGCTGGGATCATCCGGCATCGGCCGGGCATGCATGGGTTTTTCCTCAAACGCCGTGACGCGTCCGTCGGCCGTGGCGCTCATCACGCCAAACTGGCTGGCTTCCTTCAGATCCACGCGCATGCAGGCCACCGTGACACCGGACTGGTGCTGCTGGTGATAGGCGATCATGGGCGCATAGTCCATGCGATAGATATGATCCCCGGACAGGATCAAAACCTGCTCGGCGCCACTGCGCTTGAGCATGTACAGGTTCTGGAACACCGCGTCGGCGGTGCCCTCGTACCAGCTGCTGCCGGTACGCATCTGCGGCGGCACGGCGGTGATGTATTCCCCCAGCTCGGGATTGAATATCGACCAGCCGTCGCGCAGATGTTTTTGCAGCGAATGCGACTTGTACTGGGTGAACACGAGGATTCTGCGCAACCCCGAATGCAGGCAGTTGGCCAGCGCAAAATCGATGATGCGGTACTTGCCGCCAAACGGCACGGCCGGCTTGGCGCGGTCCTCGGTCAATGGTTTCAGACGGGACCCATGGCCACCGGCCAGAATGACGGTCAGGGTATTTTCAAGCATGCGTGGCGCTCCAGATTTTCGACGTGTGTTGCGGGAGGAATTTCAGGCGCCGGGAATCATAGCGCAGGCCATAGGCGTGCGACAGCACCCAGATCAAAATAACGTCAATTGGAACGATTCGCCGCCCCTCTGCAAACCGAACATGGGCGACGCCTGACCTTCAGCGCAACAAGTGAAGGCGCTGTTCAAGCGGGGCGGCGGGCATAGCGCTGCACCGCCTCAACCAGAACTGACGGCTCGATGGGTTTGGTGATGTGTTCGAGCATGCCCGCCCGGAACGAGCGTTCGCGCTCTTCAGCCAGGGCATGCGCGGTGAGGCCGATGACCGGTAGATCAGGGGCCATGGCGACGATTCGCCGGGTCGCTTCATACCCATCCATGACCGGCATCTGTATATCCATCAGCACGACGTCAAAGGCCTCAGCACCGGCCTGTTCGATACGCTCCAGGGCCTGTTGACCGTCATGCGCGAAGGTTAGCCGGGCGCCCTCTGCACTGAGTATGTCCTCGACGATAATTCGGTTGATTTCGACATCCTCTGCGATCAGTATGCGCAGCCCTTCAAGGCGTTTTAACACCTCGTCAGTGTGCTGCTCTGCGAACTCGGGCTGCCGCTCGACACCAGCCTCGCGCAATGGCAGGCGCAGGCTGAAGGTACTACCCGCACCGGGCGAGCTGCTGACGCTAATCGAGCCCCCCATCAGTTGCGCCAGCTGGTGGCTGATTGCAAGCCCCAGACCCGTGCCGCCAAAGCGGCGAGTGGTCGTCGAATCGGCCTGGTTGAACGGCGTGAACAGCCGTTCGATTTGCTCTTCGGTCATGCCAATTCCGGTGTCTTTGAACACAAACAGCAGGTTATCGCCTTCACGCGACAGCAAAAAATCAACCTCGCCACGCTCGGTGAACTTGACCGCGTTGGAACACAGGTTAACGAGAATCTGTTTGATGCGCAGCGCGTCACCCTGCACTCGGTCTGGCAGGCTTTCGTCTATATCCATCTTGAATGCCAGCCCCTTGTCACGGCAATGGCGGCGGCTCAGATTGATGGCGGCTTTCACCGTCGGCCTCAGTGATAACGGCTGCAGGTCGATGGCCAGCTTGCCGGCCTCCAGCTTCGACAGATCGAGTATGTCATTGACGATGTGCAGCAGGTGCTGCCCCGAATCGCTGATCTGCTGGAACAACTCAAGCATTTTCCGGGGATCGGTTTCCTTTTCACCCATTCGCGCCAGACCAATGACCCCGTTGAGCGGGGTGCGCACCTCGTGGCTCATGTGCGCCAGAAAACGCGACTTGGCCTCGGATGCAGCCTGCGCTCGCTGCGTTTCGATCATGGCCTCGCGCGCCTCGATTCTGGCGGTGATGTCGATCGCATATCCGATCATACCCATGGGCCGATTGCCCTCGTCGAGCAGCATCGACAGCGAGACATTGACGACCATCGGGCTGCCGTCGCTGCGCTGCAATGTTTGCTCGGTTTCATGCATTCCTTTACGTTTCAACGTGGCGATAAGCGCATCCACACTGGAACGCTCCGATTGCGGAAAGACATAACGGATATGACGCCCCAGCATGAAGGCCTCGCTGTAACCGAACATGCGTTCCGCACCACGGTTCCAACCGGTGACATGGCCCTGCAGATCGGTCGTGATGACCGAGTCCTTGACCTGTTCGATGACCTGTGACTGAAACTTGAGCTTGTCGTAACTGAAGCGCCATTGCTCAAGCAGCGCACGGTAGTTGGTGGCCAGCACGCCCAGCTCGTCGGTCGACTGCGGCATCAGCTCATCGAGGTTCTGATCACTCACCGACCGCTGCGGAATGGCCCAGCGCTGCAGCGGCGCCAGCGACTGTCCGAAGCTGCGCATGAATATCAGGCTGCCACCAATCGCCAGGACCTCCAGCGCCAGCCAGACGATAAAGGTTTCGAAGCTGAAAAATCCGGTACGCGTCCAGTAGTACTGCACCAGCATGGTGTCGATCAACAACGGCATCAGGGCGCCGATCAGGAACACCTTGAAGCGTATCGTCACATGCGGACGGCTCAGTCCAAAGGGGCCTACCACCCGCCCGAACAGGTCCAGAATCATGAAGAAGATCGGCAGGCCGATAATGATCGACACGATCAGCGCCACCAGATGAATACGAAACCAGTCGACCGGCGATGCGACAAAATCGGTGTACCACTCCGCCGCCACAATGACCGTCGTAGGCGCCAGCAACAGGTACAACAAGAACAGTACCCAGAAATCGAGCGGGAAACGACGCATGCGTCCGAGCGCCAGTTGCACATCGTCCCTGTCACCTCGTTCCAGCATCTTCACCACGGGTGTGACCAGACGGTTGAAATACCACACGGCAAAAACCAGTGAACAGATAATGAACCCGGCCTCGACAGGGGATAACAAAATGGCGGTGATCTGTTCGAAGCTGAACATTCGGATGTACAGCAGAAACGACAACCCGATCACCGGCGGTCCGATCCAGGCCAGGACGATAAGATTGCGCAAACGCGATTTAAAGAGGCTTGCAGATACGGCTGGAATAGGTTTTCGTTCCATGAAACTGGCGCTTGATGTTTACCGTTTGGAAAATCTTGGCCCGCGGGGCCTGCAACGTGTCGACACGGAGATTGCCCGGACTATAAGCGATTCGGCGAATTGGTGCAGCATATTTACACCGCCCTCTCGCAAGCGCTGCGCCGGGGCTTTTGCCGCGCCACCGCGCCGGGTTACTATCCAGCCAAAATCGTCCTGGCGACGACCCACCGGTCGGCCTCCACCTGAAACAACACAGCGATAACATGATGCGTAATCTGCCTGTTCCGACCTTCCGCTATCTCCTGCCGGGCCTGATGTGGGTTCTGGCTGTGGTCTTGCTCACACCCGGTGCAATCCAGGCGCAGACAGAGGTGAACATCCCGAGTAGCGACGACAGCGACTTCACGCTCACACGCTTCGGCGCGAATGGCGACTACCTGATGCTGTGGATTGCGCCCGAATATGGCCTGCGCGCGGCGCATGCCGAGCTGGCCACCCGACTGGCCGAACGAGGTATCGAGGTGTGGCTGGTCAACCTGCTGGAGAACCTGTTCATGACCCAGAATACCCTGTCTCAGCGTCAGCTCAACGGTGCCTATGCCGCCGAACTCGCCGCGCTGATCCATGCCAGAACCAACAAGCGCATCTTTCTGGTCGGCGATTCCTACGCCGCCGCCACGGCCCTGCGCGCCGCCCGGCTGGTGCAGCAGCAACAACCGGCGACGCCCTGGCTGGCGGGCGCCATCCTGTTCACGCCGTTTACCTATGCCAGCATTCCGCCACTCGGTCAGGCGCCCGATTTCATGCCCATCGTGGACGCCACGAATATCCCGCTCATGATCTACCAGTCGCGCAAGAGCCTGACCACGGTGCATTTCGATGAGCTGTTATCGCGCCTGCGCGCCCACGGCAACCCGGTGTATACGAAAATGCTGCCGAACATCACCAGCCTGTTCTACGACGAGCCGGCCAGCCCGGAGATGCGCCAGAGTGCAAATTCGGTCGCCGCGACGCTAGCCAGGCTTGCGCCGCTGCTGGCCACACACGCCGTGCCACAGCAGGCCATCGCGCTGGCGCACGACAATGCAACCAAAGCGAGTGGTATCGACATCTATCTGCGGCCCTATGAGGGCAATATTCGCCCCGGGGTGATTGATCTGCTGGATGTCGATGGACAGCGGTTCAGGCGCGATAATTTCAGCAACAAGGTTACGCTGATCAATTTCTGGGCGACCTGGTGCCCACCCTGCGTGGAAGAGATTCCATCGCTCAACCGATTGCAGCAGGCCATGCAGGGCCAGCCGTTTGAGCTGATTTCGATCAACTATGCCGAGGACCCGGTCACCGTCAGCGCATTCATGCGCAAGGTCAACGTCGAGTTCCCGGTACTGATGGATATCACCGGCGAGTATGCGCGGCGCTGGAATGTCATCACCTATCCATCGACCTTCGTACTCGATACCCGTGGCGTGATTCGTTACGGCGTCAACGCGGCGATCGCCTGGGACGATGCCCAGGTCATCGAGCGGCTGAGCGAACTCGCCCGCGACGGACGCTAGAAACCTCAGCCGCTGGCGTTGTTGCCGGGCGCCTTGCGTTTGGCCCGGGGTGCGGGTTTGCCCTTGCGCTTCTGGTGTTTCGGTTTCTTTTTGCGATCCGCGGCCGGACGCGGGGCGCGCGGCTCGTCGCGGCCACCGCCCTGGCGCCTGGCCGGCGCGCCCTTT
>JGI11705J14877_10001673_pt1 | contig 12456 bp, 6 predicted proteins | sample Etolaghawater15m_FD_14877 | JGI IMG/M metagenome (IMG submission 14877) | reverse complement strand
CGGAAACGATTCTTAAAAAAACAATCCCCTTATGGGCGGCAATACCTGCTATATCTCTCAGCTTTCCGAACGATATAAACTGATGTAATATCCATTAGATACAACCAGCTCTTACGTTTAATCTCCGCCATCTTGGCTTTATGTCCGCTTGTGGAAAACAATCGACAAATTTGATCCTATCTTGCTATAGTTGCGAAATTCGAGCTGAATCTGCACTTCACTTTGACTTTTATTCCTTTTCACACGGCCGATATAATTGAGTTCAGAGATTCGATTCAAATTTTATCGATACCATCTGTATTTTGGGAACGTTCGGGTTTTGAATATGCTGAGCATCTTGACCTAGCGCTATTAACCGGAGATCCATCTAATGGACAAAAAGCCAACTTATGAAGAATTAGAGCACAGGGTTATTGAGTTAGAAAGCAATAACGAGACATTACGGTCAAGCTTGGAGAGATGGAAATCTCTGGCTAAAAATGCCCCGGATTTTGTTACCATTGTGGACCGGGATCACATTATTGAATATATCAACAACCCTGTACCCGGGCTTCAATCTGAAGAAGTAATAGGGCAAAGCGTCTTTGAATTTATTCAGCCAGCGTATCATGACCTTGCCAAAGAAACGATCAATAGCGTGTTTGCAACGGGCCAGCCCAGGAGTTACGAGTCATTGGCAACGGGACCTGAAGGAACGCTATCGCATTATGAAAATCGATTGGGACCTTTGGTCGTCGGCGAAAATGTCGTCGCCGTAAGCATATTTGGAAACGACATAACTGCAAGGAAAAATGCAGAAGCACTGCAAGCAGAGAGTGAAAGAAAATTTGAAACCCTTGTTGGTAATTTGCCAGGCACGGCATATCAATTTGTTCTGAGTGAAAAAGGAGAATTTCGTTTCGATTACATGGGGGAAAATTGCATCGATCTTTTCGGCATTAGTGCTGATGACATCAAGGCTGATGCAAATTTACTGTTTGACCTTATCCCCCAACCAGACGCCGAAACTGTTCAAAAAGCCATAAGGAAATCTGTCGCTTCGTTAACACCATATGATGTTGAGCACCGCATCATCAAAAAGAATGGTGAAACTGTTTGGATCCATGCCACATCCACTCCTCGTAAACAATCGAATGGCAATATCGTTTGGGATGGTATTGGTTTGGATATCACTGAGCGAAAAAGGGCAGAAGAAGCGTTGCACGATGCAGAACTAAATCTAAAAAGAACTTTCGGTATTTCACCCAGTATTATTGCTAAGGCGAATTTAAATACCGGCTATTTTGTTGAAGTAAGTCCTTTAGTGACCAGGATTCTGGGTTTCTCTGATGAAGAATTTACATCAAAACCGATTATGGAATTTATTCATCCGGATGACAGGCAAAGAACAATTGATGAGATTTCAGAACAGGTTAAGGGCAAGGAAGTTGCTTTTTTTGAAAATCGTTACTTATGTAAAGATGGTTCCTATAAGTGGATGGCCTGGCAAGGTACGCCGGCAGATAAAAACGGGATCGTAACGGCCATTGGTTCAGACATCACTTCCCGCAAATATGCCGAGGATGCGCTGCGGGAGAGTGAAAATAGACTGCGGGCTACCCTCGATGCTGCTCCGTTCCCAACTGTAATTGTAGATTCAAATGATGATAAAGTCTATTTCTGGAGTCAGGGTGCAATTTCTCTATTTGGACATACGGCATCCACTGCATCAGACTGGTATCAGCTTGCATACCCGGACCCCGATTATCGCCGCCAGGTGATTGAGCGATGGAAACCATTTCTGGATATAGCCCGCGAATCCGGAAAACCCGTCAATACAGGTGAGTATGAAGTTACCTGTAAAGATGGTTCCGTGCGGATTTGTGAAATATATGCCACTTTCCTGCCAGACAACCTCATCGTTACATTTAACGACATCACTGAGCGCAAGCGAGTGGAGACCGAGCTTCAGGAACGCGAGACAAAATATCGGTATTTATATGAAACCATGGCACAAGGGATCGTTATTCAGGACAATCAAGGAAGAATCTTGGAGGCAAACCGTGCCGCCCAAGAAATCCTCGGGCTTTCCATGGATCAGATGCTCGGTAGAACCCCATACGATCCCAGATGGAAACTGATTCAGGAAGATGGGTCCCCTTACAATCCTGACGAAGTGCCGTCAAACATTGCCTTGCGAACCGGCAAACCCACAAAGGATGTATTGTGCGGTATTTACGTACCAGAGCAAGAAGAATACCGTTGGATAATCATCAATTCAGCCCCCCATTTCAGGGATGGCGAGAGAACGCCTCTTTTCACCATGACAGTGTTTACAGACATCACCGATCGGAAACTGGCGGAAGAGGAACTTCGGAAGAGCGAATCAAAATACAGGCAAGTATTTGAGACAAACAAGGCCATAAAACTAATGATCAATCCCGAAGATGGCGCCATTGTGGAGGCGAATGAGGCCGCCTGTAATTTTTATGGGTATTCCAGGAGAGAAATGATGGCCATGAAAATTACGGACATCAATGCCTTGCCGCCGGAGAAAACCCATTTAGAAATGCAAAAGGCCAGGTCTGAAGAACGGTTATTTTTTAGATTTTCTCACCGGTTGGCCTCCGGTGAAGTGCGGGATGTTGAAGTTTATTCCGGTCCTGTGAACTTGGGAGAAACAACCATACTCTACTCCATCATTCACGATGTAACGGACAGGGTAAAAGCTGAAAAAGCCCTGGCGAAACAGAAGGAATTCCTCCAGAAAGCACAAGAGATCGGGCACATCGGCACATGGGAACTGAACATTGAAAAGAATGAACTAATATGGACGGACGAGAATTACAGGATATTCGGGCTTCCCATCGGAACGAAACTCACTTATGAAACTTTCCTGAATTGCGTTCATCCTGATGACAGAGAGTACGTCGATCAAAAATGGAAGGCTGCATTTGATAAAAAGCCCTATGACATAGAACATCGCGTGCTGGTTGACGGCGATGTCAAATGGGTCAGAGAAAAAGCCGAACTCCATTTCGATGAAACGGGTAAATGCATTCGCGGAACAGGATTTACCCAGGACATTACCGATCGTAAACAGGCAGAGGAGGCACTGCGAAAGAGCGAAGAAAGGCTCAGGCTGTCCATTGATGCATCGGGGCTCAGCTTCTGGGAATGGTATCCGGAAACCGGCATCATATATTTTGATGAGAAATGGCAACAATCGTTGGGCTATGAGCCCGGAGAGAAGGTCTTTGACAAAGAATGGTGGAAAACCCACATTCACCCGGACAGCAAACCGGCCTTTGAGAAGGCATTGAAGGATTACCTTGACGGCGAGAATCCACGATATGATCTGGAATATCAAATCAAGACAAAGACGGGGGAATGGCGTTGGGGCCGGGCCGTTGGGGAGTGTATTGAATTTGACGAAGACGGACAACCAAAACTGCTTTTGGGAACGCATGAGGATATCACCGCAACCAAGACACCCGAAGCGCAATCGGCAAGGGGTGAGAAGGAATTGAAGTGGTTGTTTAGGAGCATGATCAATGCATTTGTGCTGTTTGACTCTGTTTTTGATGAAAACGGTAAATTTGTCAGCTATCGCTTCGTGTTCATTAATGAGGCTTACGAAAGAATAACCGGTGTCAAAAACGAAGAGGTTCGGGGCAAGACGGTTCACGAAGTCTGGCCGAAAACAGAACCGGAGTGGATAAAAAAATACGGAGAAGTTGCGGTGACAGGTGTGCCCCAAAGCTTTGAAATGTACCATCACCCAACGAAGAAGCTTTATTACTGCAACGTGTATCGTCCCTGGGATATCCCGGATCGGTTCTGTGTTATTTTCGATGACATCACCGAAAGAAAACAGATCGAGGAGGAACTCCACCATGCCCGAAAGATGGAATCCATCGGCGTTTTGGCAGGGGGTGTCGCTCATGATTTCAACAATATATTGGGGATCGTACTGGGGAATGCGGAACTGGCGCTAGATGATGTCCCGGAATGGAATCCCGCGCGTGATTTTTTAAAAGAAATTCGATCCGCCACCCTGCGGGCAAAGGACGTGGTCCAAGAACTGCTGAGATTCAGCCGAAAATCGACGGGTCAAAAGAAACCCCTGGAAATCGGCCAGTTGGTCAAGGAATCCATGAAATCATTGCGGGCGACCATTCCCAGCAGTGTTGATTTTTCATTGAATATTCCAGAAGATTTGCATTATATCCATGCGGATCCCACCCAGATCCATCAGATCCTGATGAACCTTCTATCCAATGCCTCTGATGCCATGGAAGAAAGGGGTATTCTGAAAGTAACCCTTGAAAATGTGGTTTTGGAGAAAAAGAACGCAAAGGTGAATCTGGAACCCGGAAAATATGTCAAGCTGAGCATGAAAGATACCGGCGCTGGTATTGAGACTGAAAATTTAAGTCGAATTTTTGATCCCTATTTTACAACCAAGGAGATTGGGAAAGGCACCGGAATGGGCCTTGCCGTTATCTACGGAATTGTACAGCAGCATGCAGGCAGCATTCAAGTAGAGACTGAGATCGGCAAAGGGACAACATTCGAGCTCTATTTTCCTGCCATAGATTCAAAACCTTTGATGAAGGAAAAAAGTGCAGGTGGTATTTCAGGGGGGAAGGAAAGAATCCTTTTTGTGGATGACGAGGATGCAATGGTGAATCTGAACCGGCAGCGCCTGGAGCGACTGGGATATGGGGTTACGGGGTTTACGGATCCTCTTGAAGCCTTGGAGTTTTTTAGTGCCAATCCTGATCAAATCGACCTCCTCATTACGGACATGACCATGCCCAAAATGACAGGCGACAGGTTAACCCAAGAGATACTCAAAATTAGATCCGACATGCCGATCATCCTCTGCACAGGGTACAGTAGCAGAATCTCAGAGGATAAGGCTCAGGAACTCGGCATTCGGAAATACATTGATAAGCCCATCGAAATGTTAAATCTGGCGAGATCGGTTCGGGAAGTCTTGGATGGGAAATAACCCATTCAATCAGTCCCGGGTGGTGGGACTATCTGGTATCTATTTCAGGCGCTCTAAAGTCAAAATCTCCTTTGATATCAAGTTTATATGTCAAATATTTTTTAGAGCCAAATGCTTTTCAAAATTTAATGTTTCACAGGTTTTGACAAAAGCCAGTCCGATGGACTACCCTCGGCGATCGGCGATAATATTGGGCTTCGCCGACACAAAAAGTCAACATTTTCAGTATCAAGCTTACCGGTGTGGTGGTCTATAGTTCCCGTTGGGGAGAGGGTATAGGGAAGTGGAGTTCACATTCCATGTCCCCATGCCCGCACGACCTGAATAGCGCAAAGTGCCGGCCCATACATAGCTCCCAAGCCTGAGCTTGAAATCGCAATAGCCGGTTAATGATTGATCCGCCGTTACTCCGGAAAGGTCCAGTATGTTGGGACCGCCCTCTGAGCTCAGAAAATTGCCCTCGATACGAACCGTGATGCGCCTGTTGTCCCACATGACGACGACCTGGTCGTCAACGTATGGAGAAAGTACCACCAATCCTCCGGCCTCAGAGAACACCCCTTCCCTGTCATAGCCGAGTCGACCGTCCTCTCCGGCGATGGAATATTCACCGCAGGCAAAATCGAGTTGGGAGGCCGGCGTGAGAAACTTTGTCGGGTCGATGTTCTCGTCCACGATATCGACCGTGAAATCAAAGGTGAATTTATCCACCCTGTTGCTTCCGGTGCCTGAGTGGCGTTGGGAACTGAAGCTGACTTCCGGCGTGTCGGCGCCTTTGAGCGCTAATGAGTTGGACGAGTGGAGCTGGTTGTTGTCCACCAGGTAGGAAATGATATCGGGGGTGTATGCTTCTCCCGCGAAATCCATGATAACGACACCGGTCAACTTTTTCGAACCGGATTTGGCGTAGGGTTGAAGTTTCCCTTTGGCCCAAGCGTTCAAATGCTTGGCGTTGAGTTTAGTGTCTAAATCCCCATTTGATGCCGCGAGCGAAAGGTAATTGAAATACCAGTAAGTGGAAGTTGGACTGAATACTTGCTTTTTCAGAAGGTCCTCGAAAGCGGTTTCTTTGTCGGAAAAACTAACAGCGTAGCAATCCTGGATATAGAAGTCGACGACGTTGCCAGTGGATTTGAACGTGGTGTTGTTTTCCCATGTCACGTGTATGCCCTCGCTGTCTATGTTCCGGTTTCGGTTGATAAAAACGATCTTGCCCCTGACGTCCCCCATGGTGGGCATTGCGTCTTTCCGCCAATATTTCAAAAGAGTTGAATCGCGCGCCTTCAGGGCCTTATAAAAAGCGTCGGCGATGTCAGCGCCATATTCATGCTTGATGGTCATGATCACTGTTTCCCGAGGATGGGCCTCAAGGAAGTCAAAGGCCTGGCCCAACACGGCATCGAATGTGAGATCCGCCTTGTAAGACGCGTGGTAGACGCTCAAGTCGCCATCCACAAGACCGAGTCTGATATCCAATGCTCGGACTCCGGCGCACAACTGGGTCAGGATGGCGTAATCCTGACAGACAACATACGGGACCACGCCACCACCGCCGCCGCCTTGTATTGCGTACGTTCCGGTGTCGTGAGTGCCGGGGATCACGAAATCCGACAGACTGGTGTCGTCGTCAATATACAGCTCCATCCAATTATCGTTAATACGGTTGGCGTAAACATTGAAGGACGAATTATCCGTAGAACCGGGGAGCTTGAAAGTGTATCTACCGTCTGTTGTGCTTAACATGTTTCGCCAATGATAACCGATGAGATTCGCGCCCCCCAACCACCAATTGTTAACCACCACGTCATGCCCTTGGGCGACCTGGACGTGATAATGGTGATTATTGATGATCAGCCGGATCAAAACACTGAAATTGAGCTTCTCAGGAAAGTGCTCGTGGCTGGTGACCGCTATCGTGCTCCAGTCATTATACAGCCTATTTCTAAACCAGTCCGCCGGGGTCGTCGAACCTTTTCTACCGCATTTTATAAGGATGTCCAGATTATCGCTCTCAGTCGAAGAACTGAAGCCACACCAAGGTTGTCCAGACGTTCTGTCGCTGTCCAAGTAGTCGCATTTCAAGCCTAAATCGGTATTGCTGTTAATCCAGACATAGTTATCACGACACCAACCCCCTTCCTCATCGTATGCGCAAGCCCTTTGCTCATCGGCCTGGGAACCGAGGGTGATTGCCAACAACGCCGCCCCAATGATTGTTATTGTTCTGAAGATGTTCATCATCCTTCTCCTCTAAAATTATTTTATAAGAAGTCGGCTTTTTATCTGTAATTTGTACAGGAAACGGTTTTGGGTGTCAAAGCGGAATCGACCATTTCCCTTTAACTCTAAGGCACTACAAAGAAGTAATCCGGAAGCCTTGGATTCAAAAAAGAATTCTCCTCCCCCTCATCGTCCCATAAGACACACCGGCTGATCGTTTCCGCTGAAAAGACACGTCAATATACACCATCAACAGCACTATTTTTACTGTATACACTGGAAACTGCTACTGTGTCACAAAAAAAATCGCTAATAAAACCTATAGGTAATCTGACCTCTCCAAGCCCATATAACGAGGATATCACGAACGATTTCTCGCAGCCGAGTGCGTGTGATATCCTCATTGGTAGGGGGCGGATTCAGAGTTGAGAGATGTATGGAACTGGAAGTTTTCTGATTACATCAGGCTGGGACTACCTCCAACGTACATTGACCTTGGCGAATCTGATAGATCTGCTATCTCTCTCAGGCTTTCTGAAGCTAAAAGCCCAAGTGATATCAGGTTTATATGCCACGCATTTTTCAGCGCCAAATGCTTTTCAAAATTCAGTTTTTCACGGGGTTTGACAAAATCAAGTCCCGTAGGCTAATCTCAATTTACATGGAAAGCGAACGGTCCAGACGGCTGGAATCAAATTCCACATTCTTTCAAGCCTTCCGATTTTATGAAATCACAACTTTTTCGTTCTTTACAATATTTGGTTTTGAGACAGCAAAAGGACATTGAAAATCCAACGCCAGTCTTTTCATCCAACGCCAGTCTTTTCATCCAACGCCAGTCTTTTCACCCAATGCCATTCTTTCAAACGCCTGCCGCTTCAATTCTGTCTTATCAGCATCGCCAATCAGCCTGCAGTCACTTTTTCAGAACCATTACCAAACCGTTGTAGCCGCTTTTCTCTTGACCCACGGGCAGGTTTTGCTATGCTCACTGCTGAGAAAACGATGACTTATCATCTCAAATGTATGGTTATTGGGGTTTTTAGGTCAATCAGTAAGAAGGAGAGAATATGAAATCAGTCCTTTCGCTCTTGGTGATTGCGTCATTGGGATTTCTAATTCTGGCAGGCTGTAACAACAGCAGCCAAAGTGATTCCCATAGTAATTTCTATTTGGATGATAATGGTGTTACCATCCATTGTGAGAACGCATTTGTCGGCGAAACAGATGAAGTCAATGGTGTCACCTACACGGCTGTCGATGACAATGCCCTCTTTGCCATGGACCCGGAAACAGATGACTATACCAAGGTTTGTACGAGTTATGTCCTCTCAATGATAAGTCTATTTCAGAATAGTGAGACCTTCAACCAGGACATTAGCAGCTGGGATACATCAAACGTTACCCATATGGAAGGGGTATTTTCTTATGCTACAGCGTTTAATCAAGATATTGGCAAGTGGAATACCAGTAAAGTGGTAGATATGGGCCATATGTTTATAGGAGCAACCATGTTTAATCAAGATATTGGGCGGTGGAATACCAGCAGTGTCATTGATATGGGCTTTATGTTTCAAGATGCGACCAGCTTCAACAAAAACCTAGAAGATTGGGACACATCAAATGTTAAACTGATGGGAGGCATGTTCTATGGTGCTACCAGCTTCAGTCAAGAGCTGCAAGGCTGGTGTGTTCGCAATATACCATCAAAGCCAGATTATTTTGATACGAATTCAGGCTTTGAAGGCAATGCAAGCATTCAACCACAATGGGGCTCATGTTCAACATTTTGGCTGGATACCGATGGTGTGACCGTACATTGTGAGAACGCCAGCGTCGGCGATACAGGTGTCATTAATGGCATCACATACACAAAAATTGGTAGCAATAAAGACTTTCTTATTTTTGATGGTTCAGTTGATGCTTCTACTGCATGTACATCTGGCGTTACGAATATGAATCTTTGGTTTGATGACCAAAGAGACTTCAACAAAAACATCAGCCACTGGGATACCAGTAGTGTGACAACGATGCATGCCATGTTGAAAGATGCATGGGTTTTCAACCAGGATATTGGGCACTGGAACACCAGCCGTGTAATAGATATGAGTTATATGTTTCTGAGGGCAAAGGATTTTAACAAAAATATCGGAACATGGGATACTTCAAGTGTTATTCAAATGATTGAGATGTTCCGAGAAGCAGTAGTATTCAATCAAGATATTGGCAGCTGGAATACCAGTAGTGTGACTGATATGCGAAGTATGTTCTGGGAAGCAGAATCATTCAACCAAGATATTGGCAACTGGGACACCAGTAGTGTTGAAAGTATGATTGGTATGTTTGATTATGCTGGCAGCTTCAACCAGGATATCGGTCGTTGGGATACCAGTAACGTAACCAGTATGGCTGACATGTTTCTTGAAGCTGAAGAATTCAATCAAGACATTAGCAATTGGGATACCAGCAGTGTTACCAACATGCATAATATGTTCTTGGCAGCAGAATCATTCAACCAGGATATCGGCAACTGGGACACCAGAAACGTAACCGATATGGAAGGAATGTTTCAATTTGCCGAAGCGTTCAATCAAGATTTGAGCCACTGGTGTGTTAGTAAAATTCCATCCAAGCCATCTTTATTCGACACAGGTTCAGCATTTGAAGGTAATACAAACATCCAACCACAATGGGGAACATGCCCCTAAGCGGTTCAAGGAGACGCCATCCAGCGCCAACGTGCATACGAGCCCTAAACTGCACCATTGGATTGGCAAGAAACATAGGAACATCATGAGCGATGACATCAAATCAATTCACGAATTCGATCTGTCCTTAATCTGTAAATACTTTGCAGGATTGGACCGCCAGGGGCCAGGCAGTCCTGAAGTGACAACCAAGGCGTTCAGTTTTATCAACAATCTCAACGACAGTTCGCTTGTCACCGATATTGGCTGCGGAACAGGCGGTCAGACAATGACATTGGCGCAGCATGTACAGGGAAGCATTACCGGAATCGATCTCTTCCCTATCTTCATAGACCTGTTTAACCAGAACACTGAGAAGCTGAACCTTCAGCATAGGGTGAAGGGAATTATTGGATCGATGGACGATCTCCCCTTCGGAGATGAAGAGTTGGATCTGATATGGTCTGAAGGAGCCATCTACAATATTGGATTCGAGCGGGGCCTTAATGAATGGAGGAAGTTCCTAAAAGCTGGAGGGCATATTGCAGTTTCGGAAGCCTCGTGGTTTACTGAAAAACGCCCCACGGAGATCGAAGAATTCTGGATGGATGAGTATCCTGGAATTGACACCATCCCCCAAAAAGTACTGCAGATGCAGAAAGCCGGTTATATTCCGATCGCCACCTTCATTCTGCCTGAAAGCTGCTGGACAGACCATTTTTATAAACCACAAATGGAAGCACAGAGAGCCTTCTTGCAGGAAAACGCGGACAACAAATCTGCACTTGAATTCATCGAGAACCAACGGCATGAATCACACTTGTACTATAAGTACAAAGAGTACTATGGCTACGTCTTCTACATAGGAAAAAAACTGAAATGACGGGAATGGTGCACACGGATCCAGTAACGGCCAACTCGCCTGGGCGGACTCAGTTTCGTAAACACTTTAATACAACGTGATTGGCGAATTGAATCCCTGGTGATTATCTCAACCGATCACCGGTTTTAACCAATTCTCGGACTTGATAATGATCACAAATCATGGTGAGGACCTAAGAATAAGGAAGGATGGTGCAACATGAATGTAAGACAGCTCCTTGCAGGAATCATTTTTATCCTCTTTGCTGCATGTGCTGGTCAAAATCCTGTTGGTGAGCCAACCATAAAGGTAGAACAGGTAAAGCCATCCGGATTCCTAAAGGATTATTCGCTCCTTAAGAAAGGTGGGGAGGGCAGAATGAATCTTGTCTATGTGAATCCTGAAATGAACTTCGCCGATTACCACAAAATTATGGTTGACCCTGTTACCATCTGGTTCAGCCCTGAATCCAATTTGAGCAAGATATCACCCAAAGAGCGTCAAGAACTGGCAAACGAACTTCATGACGTCATCGTCAAGGAATTTAAGAAAAATTTCGAAATCGTCCATTCCCCGCAAACTGGCGCCATGCGATTTCGTGTCGCATTGGTCGATGCCAAAGAATCCAATCCGACCTTGGACACCATCTCAACCTATATCCCTCAAGCGCGTCTGCTGCAGGCAGCGGCCACAATCGGGGCAGAAACGGCCGCTTTTGTTGGAGAAGCTACTGCTGAGGCTGAGGCTCGGGATTCAATAACCGGGGAACTTCTGGGTGCCGTTGTGGACCGCCGCGCGGGGACGAAAGCCCTTTCGGATAGCACGTTCGATTCTTGGGGTGATGTCCGCCGCATTTTTCAAAAATGGGTCGAACAGGTGAAAAATGATATTTTAAAAAGACAAAATAAAACGGGTTGATATCCATACTAAATCATAAGGCAGCCATTTGAATATCTTTTGGGTGATTACCCTCAAAATATCACCCAAGGGATACTTCGATGGGGTTGAAACCGGATCAAAGACTTCCTTTTTAAGGTCGGCCATCTTTGTACCTTAAGACTTATCACAGATTTTGACAGCGCCGATTATAGATTTTCATTCAGGAGGGGTTCCAATGTTGTTAACAAGAAAGATATTCGGCACAATTATGTTGATCGCAGCAACATTTCTTCTAACGAACTGCAGCAGCGATAGTGGACAACAAAGTACGGTTCTCATGATTGACTCACTCTCGCCTACGAATAATGCCACACAGGTGCTACTAGACACCAACCTGGTCATTACCTTCTCAAAGGAAGTTTTTGCTGGTGACGGATCGGTCATCATCAAAAAGAGTTCTGACAACAGCACGACGGAAGTCATTGATGTTTCCGGCGATCAACTCACAGGTTTCGGGTCTGATACCATAACAATTAAGCCGGTCTCAATTTTGGAATGCGCGACGGACTACTATGTCCTGATAACCGATACTGCCTTCACAGATGAGGCCGGATTTTATTTTGAAGGTATTGATGACATGGAAACCTGGGCGTTTTCAACAGAACTGGTAAAATCACTGTCAAAAATTAGAGCGGGTTATACCTATTATAGCTCACATTCCGCACTTGCAGCGCGAGTTTCATGAATTATAAAATCGCCTGAAATATCAATAACTTGTCGAATTTCCTGGACATATGCATTCGAATAATCCA